>Ga0302221_10000052_pt1 | contig 135504 bp, 118 predicted proteins | sample II_Palsa_E2_1_FD_193517 | JGI IMG/M metagenome (GOLD analysis project Ga0302221, IMG submission 193517) | Peat permafrost microbial communities from Stordalen Mire near Abisko, Sweden - II_Palsa_E2_1 | ecosystem: Environmental > Terrestrial > Soil > Palsa > Peat permafrost | place: Sweden... | reverse complement strand
TGGATGTAAGGCATAAAAAAAATACATTTGCAAAGAACAAATAGGGTATAGGATCATATCCAAGCGTAAAGAGAAATCCTCAAAAGGGATGCCTGAATAGTGAGTGTTGTTCCTCAAAACTATTCCTAAAGGTGGCAATTTGATTGTCATAGGTCGCTTGAAGCCCAACCATCTTTAGTGGTTGGGTAGTTCACCTATCAATATCGGACAGAACATAATCCGTCGCTCCCAATATGGCCATTAAATCAGGTAGGGTATATCCACCACTGATCTTTGGTACAAACTGCATATGGGGAAATGAAGGTGTTCTTATTCTTGTTCTATAGGAATTCGTATTTCCGTCGGAAATAAGGAAATAACCATTGTGGCCTTTAGTCGCTTCGACCCCGCAAAACGCTTCACCTGCGGGTATTACCGGTCCCCAGGTTACATTCAGAAAATGATTGATCAAGGTTTCAATATCCTCCAGGGTATTTTTTTTTATTGGTGGGGTAGTCAGCGGATGATTAGATTTATAAGGTCCTTGCGGCATATTTTCCATGCATTGCTTTATAATTCGCAGGCTTTGCCTCATTTCTTCGACCCGGACCGATGCCCTGTCATAGCAATCTCCATTCGAGCCGGTTGGAATATCAAAATCAAATTGTTCATAGCCAGAATAAGGTTGCTTCTTCCTGAAATCCCACTCCAATCCAGTGGCTCTTAAACCAGGACCTGTAATGCCCCATTCAATCGCCTCTTCAGTAGAATAAATTCCAATTCCGACCGTTCGTGATTTAAAAATGTGATTCCTCATTACCAGATTGTCATATTCTTTCAGTCTTTTGGGAAAGTAGTCGATGAATTCCTGTACCAAGTTTTCCCAACCCGCTGGAAGATCCTGCTCCACTCCACCTATCCGGAACCAGTTCGGATGCATCCTGGCGCCAGATATCGCAGCGATAATATCGAGGATTTTTTCTCTGTCGTTAAATGTCAGGAATACGGGTGTCATCATCCCAAGGTCTTGCGCAAATGTGCCATACCAAACAAGGTGACTGGAAATCCTGAATAATTCGCACATCATGATTCTAATCACTTTTGCCCTTTGTGGTACTTCAATGTCTGCCAGTTTTTCGACGGCCATTACGTATGGGAAATTGTTCATTACACCCCCCAGATATTCTACCCGGTCTGTATATGGGATATAAGTGTGCCATGATTGGCGTTCCCCCATTTTTTCTGCTCCCCGATGGTGAAATCCAATATCCGGCACAATGTTCACTATATGTTCTCCATCAAGTTGCACGACAAGTCTCAATATTCCATGAGTGCCCGGATGCTGCGGCCCGAGATTAAGAAACATTAAGTCTTCATCTTCAATGGTAGCGTCAAGCCCCCATTCCTCTGGTTTGAATTGCATGGAATTTTGTTCTGCTTCCTGTTTTCCTTCCGGTAATTGAAAGGGTGGCATTTCAGTAGCTCTTGCCGGATGGCATTTTTGCAATGGATGCCCAATCCAAGTGTCAGGCATTAATATCCTTTTCAAGTGGGGGTGCCCCTGGAATGTTACACCGAAGAGATCGTAGACCTCTCTCTCATACCAGTTTGCAGAAGGCCAGACTGAGGTGATGGACCGCAAAGAAGGTTCGGCCGAAGTCAATGGTACTTTCAGACGGAGAAATGTATTCCTCTCAAAGGAAAATAATTGATATACGATGGTAAATCTGCTATCTGGTTGCCCTTCATGATGAACTCTTGCTTGTTCGTCTATCGCTGTCAGATCGTATAACATTTTATAGGGCTGGCTCGCTTTCATTTTCAGAAAGCTAATTACCTCGACAATTTGGGAAGAAGAAATCCAAATTGTAGGAAAATCATCTTTTGTTTCCTGAACAGCCAAAATCGCTTCTGGAAATGTATTCCTTAATATAATAGCGACATCCATCATACTTCATCAGGTTCCCTTATTTCCGTCATCTTCATTCTTTCCATTCTTTTAACCTCCTTCATTGAAATTTCTTGAGGTCTAACGATGCCTTGAGGGCCAATTACCCAGTTCAATGGCCTTTTTTCTTTTCCTACCTGTTCCCTTAACAACAATATCCCCTCGAGGAATGCATCCGGCCGGGGAGGACATCCGGGTACGTATACATCCACGGGCATAAATTTATCCACACCCTGAACCACACTGTAGATATCATACATACCTCCTGAATTCGAACAGGAACCCATCGAAATCACCCAACGGGGCGCCATCATCTGCTCATACAATCTTTTGATAACTGGGGCCATCTTGATAAATACCGTACCGGCAATGATCATCATATCTGCTTCCCTGGGAGAGCCCCTGATCACTTCGGCCCCGAAACGGGCGCTATCATATTTGCTCGTAATACTGGTAGCCATTTCCACATAACAACAAGACAATCCAAAATTGAATGGCCATATTGAATTTTTTCTTCCCCATGCGACCAAACTTTCCAAATTGGTCAGTACTACAGATTTTTGAAATGTTTCTTCAAATGAACTGTTTCCATATATACCTGTTGTTGGATTATTTATCTTGCTGGTCCACCATTTCATAGGCGCTAGATACTTTTATATTTTTATGATAGGCATTTAAAATTTTCTTTGTGTCAGGGCCGAAATCAAGTGCGCCGATACGCCATATATAGGTCAACACCGTAATTAAAATCCCAATAAATACAGATATGGCTATATAGCCTGTCCACCCTACTGACCTTATCGCGATGGCCCAGGTTATTACAAATGCAGCTTCCCCATCGAAAATCACAAAAAACATGGCAATTATATAAAAATGATTTGCGAACCTAAGCCTCGCTGTTCCAGTTGCAATCACTCCACCCTCATAGGTTTCGTCAGTTGCATGTTCTTCGTGCCGCTCTCCTAAAAAGTAAGAAATTATCAATATGCCAATTACCAAAGTGACTACAGCAATTCCATAAACTAAAAATGGCCATAGTAAGGTTGTGCTTTGTTGCATGATAACAGTGTGTTGCAGTACAGGTCATTTTTTAAAACTTCTGTACTGAAAATCTATGGTAGATTTCTTGATGGAAATATTAAAGGTGGATACTTTTTTGCGCTTAGGCCTTATACAATTCAACCGATTAATTACACAATTCACACATTAATATTTTTAATGAAGTATTATAATATGTGGTAATTGTGCAATTAATTGCTATAGTTGTGTAACAGTTACCTCTGAAAATCCGCTCAATTTTGTTCTTAATATGTGGGCTTGTTATACATGCAATAATCAAATTGTTGTATACTACATCATTCTATATGCAACACAATATTAATAGTCTAATTGGAAACAGGATTGAGGCAACTGATGGTGAGATCGGGAAAGTAGTGGAATTCTATTTTGATGACGAAACCTGGACAATACGGTATCTGATATTGAAAATAGAAAATTGGATATCAGGGCGAAAGGTCCTCATTTCACCTGAAGCCTTAGTAAAAGGAACTACCAGCAGTGAAACGTTTTTCATAAATCTTACAAAAAAACAAGTAATCAGTAGCCCGGATATCGATACGGATAAACCTGTTTTTCGTCAACAGGAGATTGAACTTTATGGACATTATTCATGGAAAGGTTATTGGGAAAGTGGCTTTTATGCAGGAGGTTTAGGTAGCCAAATCGACTCCAAGGAGAACCATAAACGAGTCGATGTTGATCTACACCTGCGCAGTTCCAATCAGCTCACCGGCTATGAAATTTTTGGTATTGAAGGAGAAATCGGTCATATAAAAGATTTTATAATAGATGACCAAACCTGGAAACTCATATTTCTGGTTATTGGAACAAATCATCAGCTAGGAGGGAATAATATACTTGTTGCCGCAGGGCACATTAAACAATTGCTCTGGAGTGATTCCGAAGTTTATACGGACTTGAAATTCTCATCAATAAAAGACTGTTCATTATTTGATGAATCGGTGTATACATCCATCTCGAGTTAACATTATTAAATTATCTTCTAATCTACCTCTTTTTTTTAAGCCTTAATTTCTTAATGAAAAGTGATAATATGACTTGATATGAATATGGATAGTATTACTCAAGTAAAGAGGCAGAACGTAGTGCATAACCCGTTATCTCCGGAGATGCTGCGAAAGATGCACGCTTACTGGCGCGCCGCCAATTATCTTTCTGTCGGCCAAATTTATCTGTATGACAATCCATTGTTGAAAGAACCACTGACACTGGATCACGTCAAACCACTTGTGGTCGGGCACTGGGGTACCACACCGGGACAGAATTTCATTTACTTGCATTTGAATCGGATCATAAAGGAATCTGACCTCAATATGTTCTACATAGCAGGCCCGGGACACGGTGGCCCTGCCTTGGTCGGGAACACGTACTTAGAAGGCAGCTATAGTGAGATTTATCCCAATATCAGTCAGGATGAAGACGGAATGAAAAAATTATTCACGCAATTCTCCTTTCCCGGCGGGATTTCGAGCCATGTAGCACCGACAACTCCGGGATCGATTCACGAAGGAGGTGAACTTGGATATTCCCTAAGTCATGCCTTTGGCGCTGTGTTTGATAATCCCAATCTAATTGTCGCTTGTGTCATCGGCGATGGAGAGGCGGAAACTGGTCCCCTGGCTACGGCATGGCAATCGACTAAATTCCTTAATCCCATCAGCGACGGTGTTGTGCTGCCCATTCTGCATCTTAATGGCTACAAAATCAGCAATCCTACAGTCCTCGCCCGCATTGACCAGGAAGAACTTGAACAATTTATTCGGGGCTGTGGATGGAAACCATATTTTGTAGAGGGGGATGATCCGCAAAAAATGCATCAATTAATGGCTGGTATTTTGGATCAGGCTATTGAGGAAATTAAGCAAATCCAAAGCAATGCCCGCAATAACAATGACAACGCCCGTCCACGCTGGCCCATGATTGTACTTAAGTCTCCAAAGGGCTGGACGGGTCCGAAAATGGTGGATGGTTTGCAAATAGAGGGTACATTTCGGGCGCACCAGGTTCCACTCCTGGTCGATGAGGAACATCCCGATCATGTTACACAGCTGGAAGCTTGGATGAAAAGCTACAAGGCAGAAGAATTATTCGATGCCAACGGTCGTCTCCATCCGGAATTAGCCGAGCTCGCACCTAAGGGTGATAGACGGATGGGCGCCAATCCCCATACAAATGGAGGAATGCTTTTGGAGGATTTGAGAATGCCTGATTTTCAGGTTCACTCGGTGGACCTGCCTTCACCCGGCGCGGTTAACGCTCAGGATACACTAGTGCTGGGTAAATTCTTGAGGGACGTAGCGAAGCTTAATCAGGATCGCCACAATTTTCGGGTTTTCGGTCCTGATGAAACGCTCTCGAATTTCCTAGGTGCGATTTTTGAAGTCACTAATCGACAATGGGATGCCCGGAAAATAAGCAATGACGAATTTCTTGCTCCTGCAGGTCAGGTGCTCGATTCGATGCTCAGTGAGCACCAATGTGAGGGTTGGTTAGAAGGATATCTTCTTACCGGTAGACATGGTTTGTTTAATTGCTACGAAGCCTTTATCCATATTATTGATTCGATGTTCAACCAACATGCCAAATGGTTAAAAGTTACAAAAGAGCTTCCATGGCGGCGAAATATTGCATCGCTCAACTACTTGCTCGCTTCTCATGTATGGCAGCAGGATCACAATGGGTTTACGCATCAGGATCCCGGCTTTCTTGACCATGTGATCAATAAAAAAGCGGATATCGTGCGGGTTTACCTTCCTCCGGATGCGAACTGCCTTCTTTCAGTGGTTGATCATTGCTTGCGCAGCCGTCATTATATAAACGTGGTAGTGGCTGGAAAACACTCCCTTCCTCAATGGCTTTCCATGGATGCAGCAGTCGCCCATTGCACTGAAGGTATTGGAATTTGGGAATGGGCAAGTAATGACAAAGGGAGTGAACCTGACCTGGTCATGGCTTGTTGCGGGGACACCCCTACACTAGAGATACTTGCGGCAGTGTCTATTTTGAGAAGGGATCTGCCAGATTTGAAAATCCGTGTGATCAACGTCGTGGATCTAATGAAGCTGCAATCTCAAAGTGAGCACCCTCATGGTCTTAGCGATATTGATTATGATTCGCTCTTCACGAAAGACAAGCAGATCATCTTTGGTTTTCATGGATATCCCTGGTTGATTCACCGGCTCACCTACCGCCGGACCAATCGAAACATGCATGTCAGAGGCTATAAAGAAGAAGGTACTATAACAACGACCTTCGATATGCGTGTCCAAAATGACTTGGACCGCTTTCATCTGGTGCAAGATGTTGTTGATCGCATCCCCAATGCAGGCAGCAAAGGAGCTTATCTCAAACAGATGGTACAGGATAAGCTCATAGAGCACAAGCATTATATTAATAAACACGGAAAGGATATGCCTGAAATCAGAAACTGGAAGTGGAGCATTCCTAAATGATATCTCATCCACACGATAATAAATTAGTGGACCGGGAAAAGCAATCTAATCTGATGGTCTTCCTGAATCACTTTCACGGGCTCCATTTTAAAACACGGCAAACAAGTCTTGCAATCATTAATTCCTCATTGGTATTGATGACGAGAACAGTTACTTTGCTCGTATCCGAAGATATAATCATTTGATTTTTCATGTTTCTTGTTTCTTCCATTTCAATGCCCAAAAATTGAAGGCCGATACATATGCGTTGACGAATGGTGGGTGCATTTTGCCCAATACCGCCTGAAAATATCAATGTGTCCAACCCTCCAAGCACGGCCGCAAATGAGCCTATCCATTTTTTGGCCTGATAACAGAAAAGCTCAATAGCTTGAGCAGCCCGGATGTCAGAGTCGATTTTTTTTATTAATTCCCTCACATCTGAACTTATTTCTGATATCCCAAGGAGACCAGATTCATAATTAATCAGATGACTGAATTCCTTTGGATTAAGCTTCTCTATTTTCATTAAATACCAGGCCACTCCAGGATCGAGATCTCCAGTACGCGTGCCCATGGGTATCCCCGATGAAGGAGTAAAACCCATGCTCGTATCCACACTTTTGCCATCTTTGACAGCTGCAAGACTTGCTCCATTACCTAAGTGGGCCATAATTATCCGCCCTTTGGCTGCTTCCTTTCCCGCAGAGCGCTCAAATTCCTCCAACAGATAGCTATAGGAAAGCCCATGGAAGCCATATCGTCGAATGCCTTTTGCATTAAAGCGTCGAGGAATGGACAACCATTTTGCAACCTCTGGCATAAAACCATGAAAGGATGTATCAAAACAAGCTATTTGTGCAATTGATTGATAACGCTCTTTAAAAAGTTCAATCAGTTTGATTTCAAAAGGCAAATGTTCGGGATCAAAAGCGCTGAAGGTTTTTAGCTCAATAAGTAATTCTGGGGTAATCAGTTCTGGTTCAGTGTGCTTCATCCCCTGAACGATCCTGTGCCCTATCCCCATGACTGACGCAAAATCTTCCTGTTTTTCAAGCCAGTCCATCATGATATGAATCACAGCATCTTGATTTTCCTGTTTGATGTCAAAGCTGCCTTTTTGGTTGGTTTCATAAAATTCATAATTGAGTTTTGTGTTTTCCAAACCCATGTTTTCAATCTCACCAAATAACAAAACTGTCAGGGTCCCATCCAATTGATACAAAGAAAACTTTATACTGGACGAACCGCCATTAATGGTAAGTGCACATTTTTTATTTGATTTCATACGATTTGATCCTAAGAATTGAGATCTACAAAAAAAAGAAAGATAAATATACTCACCTTTATTTTTTTACCCACATTCATTTGAATGACCGAAGTATTAGGATTGGTTTGCGGAATGAAGGTCAAGAATGAAAACAATATTCCTTGCGAAGGATTTTTCCACAGTAGTACAAGGTGCGAGTATATATGAGGTTGAACTTTATGGTGCGTCATGATCAGCTGTACTTTCAAAAGCCCATCGATCATGGATAGTCTCTTTACTATGCGATCCGGCTGTAACCAATAATCACCAAGCCGGTCAAAGCAGGTCATTTGATGGGTTCGTTTTCGTTTTTTTACTATTCAACCAGGTCTGAGGGGGTGTTTTTCAGAAAAATCGACTTTCCGAGAATTGGGTATGGCAACCTGCCGGGGGCTAATGATTCTCAGGCAGATAGGGTTATTGGCCTCATCCTTGAATGTTTATAGTTGTTAAGACTTGCAATTCCCGGCAATCTTTGACCGTTAATAATGCCCGGAGACTAAATCAAAACCGGATTATTTGATCGGCAGTGAACATATAAAGGAAATAAATAAGATGATTGCCGGGGTTTTGGAATTCGATTATTTGGATTTTTAAGGCTATAAATATCTGAAAACATGGGTGAGGAAGCGGTTCTTCAATTATCACATCGCGATTATTTAGAGGCTGACAGGGATTATGAAAAATCTGCCAGCATCGTCAGGCTTTTGTACATAAAAGACTCGGATCCTGGTATTTGTAGAAAAAGAAAAGGGAAGGGGTATAGTTATGTGTATGATAGCAGGCCTATAAAAATAAAAAGTGAAATTGAAAGGATAAGAAAGCTTGCCATCCCCCCTGCCTGGGAAAATGTATGGATATGCAAACAGGCAAATGGGCATATTCAGGCCACAGGCATCGATCTGCGCAAACGCAAACAATACCGCTATCATGCCCTTTGGCATGTTTTCCGCAATGAAACGAAGTTTCACCGCTTGTATGAATTTGGGAAAGCGCTTCCCCAACTCAGGGCAAAAATGGAGCAGGACATTTCATCAAAAGAAATGACGCAGGAAAAAGTCTTGGCCACCGTCCTTAGCTTAATGGAAAGAACCTACATACGCGTAGGGAACAATGGTTATGAGAAAATGTATGGCTCCTATGGGCTCACCACGCTCAAAGACCGTCATGTGGAAATAAACGGCGACAAGATGGTGTTCTCATTCAAGGGCAAAAAAGGAATCCATCATAATATCACGCTCAGAAACAAAAAATTGGCAAAGACCGTCAAAGAATGCAGGGATATTCCCGGCAAAGAATTATTCCAGTATTACGACGAGGGCGGCAACCGGCGACCGATTGATTCTGGCATGGTGAATAATTATATTAAGGAAGCCACGGGTATGGACTTTACAGCAAAAAACTTTAGAACTTGGGCTGGATCCCTGCATGCCCTGATGGCATTCCGTTCCATAGGGGAAGCCAGTACAGAAAGCGAAAAAAAGAAAAATATTGTCGAAGTGTTAAACGAGGTGAGCAAAAAGCTTGGTAATTCCAGGACCGTTTGCAAAAAATATTATGTTCATCCCGGGCTTATCCGTCTCTACGAGGAAAACAAATTGATGAAATATCTCAATGCTGTCGATGCACTGGAAGCGGGCGAGCAAAAATCGGAACTCACTGCGGAAGAAGAAATCCTGATGCAGGTCTTGAGAAACTCCTAAAAAAAAATAAGAGAATTTTACTTATTGTCAGTCTATCCTCCGATGGATTTACTGACAATGCTCTGTGCTTCTGCAAGGATTTGTTTTAAATGATCTGCTCCCAGGAAACTTTCGCCATAGATCTTATAAATATTTTCCGTTCCCGAAGGTCTTGCCGCAAACCATCCATTTTCAGAAACTACTTTTAGTCCGCCGATCGGGGCCTGGTTGCCGGGCGCCTTGGTTAGAATGGATACTATCTTTTCACCAGCCATTTCTTTTTGCAGGACCTGGGCTTCCGAGAGTTTCCCTAATTTTTCTTTTTCTTCCGGTGTTGCTGCGGCTTCCAACCGGTCATAATGTGATTCTCCCAATTCCTGCTCGAGCTCCTGGTAGATTTCTCCCGGATCACGGTTTTCCACCGCCGTCATTTCAGCGGCAAGAAGCGCCATCGTGATACCATCCTTATCGGTCGTCCATACTTCGCCGTTTTTCCGACAAAAAGATGCGCCTGCGCTCTCCTCGCCTACAAAACCCAGACTCCCTGCATAGAGACCATCTACAAACCATTTGAAACCGACGGGCACTTCATATAGCTTTCTGCCCAGCTTCTTGGTGACCCGGTCAATCATCTGGCTGCTGACCACGGTCTTTCCCACCATCGCTTTTTGCAGCCATTGCTTTCTTTGGCGGAAAAGATAAAAAATGGAGCTGCTGAGATAATGATTGGGAGGAAGCAATCCCTGGCTTTTGGTGACGATGCCATGGCGGTCGTGATCGGTATCACAGGCCATGGATATATCATATTTATCTTTTAGTCCGATCAGTCTTTGCATTGCGTAGGTGGAGGAAGGATCCATTCGGATTTGGCCATCCCAGTCCACTGTCATAAAACTAAAGGTCGGATCGACAATCTTATTTACTACCGTCAGATTCAATCCATAACGATCGGCGATTGGCTGCCAGTAATGCACACCCGCACCTCCAAGTGGATCAACTCCGATCTTTATCCCTGATTCCTTTATTGCGTCCATATTCACGATATGGGAAAGACAATCGAGATAGGGATGGAGATAATCGTGGCGGTGGGTAGTAGGGGAGCTGAGCGCTTTTTCAAAAGCAATCCTTTTTATCTTTTCGGGGCCGCTACTGAGTAATTCATTCGCCTTCGTCTCGATCCAACCAGTGACTTCGGGTCCAGCCGGTCCTCCATTGGGCGTATTGTACTTTATACCACCGTCATGAGGTGGGTTATGCGAAGGTGTAATGACGATGCCATCGGCAAGACCGGTCTGGCGACCTTGGTTATAACCAAGGATGGCTTGCGAGATTACTGGAGTAGGGGTATAAGGTTCACCTTCTGCCACCATGCTGTTCACTCCATTTGCGCTGAGCACTTCGAGCGCTGTTGAGAACGCCGGCCCGGAAAGCGCATGCGTGTCAATTCCAATAAATAAGGGCCCTTCGATTTTTTGATTTTTCCGGTAGAGGCAAATGGCCTGACTGATGGCTATAATATGCCATTCGTTAAATGACTTTGTCAGTGAAGAGCCGCGGTGACCCGAAGTACCAAAAACAACCCGCTGTTCAGGTTGGGCTGGATCGGGCTGATCCTTATAATAGGCAGCGATTAGTTTGGGGACATCGATCAACATCCAGGCTTCAGCAGGTTTTCCTGCATAAGGGCTTATTGTCATATTTTTTTATTCTTTGTATTTACGGGATTCCGCAGAAACCCAGGAACTAATGATCCCTACAGAAGAACTGCATTCGGAAACTGACAGGAGCAGCAGATAAAAAGCTGTCTTTTTCATTATGCTGATTTTTTTTTAATGAATTGCGGAAGTTTGGAACCAGGCTGATTGGAGGAGGTAGGACAAAAAACATGCCCGCCGGTTTGGGGAAATCCGGTGGCTATTTTACGCCCCAAATCCACAATGAACGCCTCATTTTGACGTTTATATATTGTTAAATTCCCTACCTATGGAAAATCAAGTTAAACGACTGATAATCAATATATTTCGGCAAGGAATATCCCTCACGCTGATCCTTGCCCTGATTCTCCCCCAATCCACGAAAGCCAATTCAAAAATAGTCAAGGGATATATCATCTCTCAAACCAACGATACGCTTTTAAGGCAAATCCAGGTGGAAGCTGATATATTTGGCCAATTCAACGAAATTAAATTATATCATGAAGTGTTGATCCTCAATGATAACGGCCTTCTGCAGCTGCTAACGCCAGCAGATATCAAAGGATTCGGATTTAATTATAAAGACAAACAATACGCGTTTATTTCCAAACCCGTGGATAAGTCCGGGAAGTCTTTGTTTGTGGAACCATTGATTGCAGGCCGAAGAGCGACGCTATACCTCTATAAGGAACTCTCTTACATGACTAATGAATACCGGTTTACTGTTGAAAAACAGGACGGAACCTTTCTGCGGCTTTCTGATTTTGCCAGCCTGGAGAGTTTCCGCCAGCAACTCAAAACTTTTTTTGGCGATGATAAAGATGCTATCTCCTTGATTGACGGCAGTTTCCGTTCGCACTCCAAAATTGAAAAGGATATTACCAATGTCGTGCGTGAGGTCAACCACGAGCAAAGCCCGATGATGGCCACCACCAAGTAGATTTCAGAACTGGCACCCTTTTGGACTTTCTTATGGAAAAAGGGTTATGCAAAAGATTTCGCCATTCATGATATCGATCGCTATTTGCCTGATGTCTATGGCAAGCGTTCGCGGGCAAGGTTTTCCACTCCAGCCAATCAATTCAGAAACGATTTATTCCGGAACAAAAGTCGAATTTTATCCTAATCCAGTCGAAATAGGTTCCACGTTCTATCTGCTAATGGATTCATGCCTCGTGACTACCATCGACAAGATTTTCATTTATAGTGAGGAAGGATTCTTATTAAAAAAGCAATCTATCCGTTTGGAGCCTGGAATAATTCGTTACCCTGTGGACATTTCTGGTCTCCGGTCTGGAAAGTTCATCGTCAGAATAGTGGGAGAGGAATTAGCTAAGGGAACCTTATCCATGCAACTGGATCTAGAGTAAGGAAGGGATAAATAAAGTCCGGATATTTCAAAAATGTTCTAGGATTCCATGGCCTTAGGATCTGCATATTAGACCTATATTTAAAAGATCAGAAACTTCGCCCCTAATACCCTCAAACTTCTTCAAAGGATGCAACATACATTTGCAGATTTTGTCTCTATTGCAGGCAAAGCAGGGACTAATCATTTTTTCAATGGCTTTAAAAGTGTTCAAAGCAATACAGAGGGTAACCAGAACCGGACAGTTTTATCTCCATACCATGTTATATCCGGTTGATTATCATCCAATAATTTTTATGGCATAGGCTTAGTGGATAAACAAAAAGCTTAAAATAACCAGATGTTCAAAAACTATATAAAGATCGCCTTGCGCAATCTCTGGCGCCATAGGGTTTTCTCTGTCATCAATTTGTTAGGACTGGCGGTGGGAATGTCTTCCTTCCTGCTGATCTTTTCTTACGTTTCTTTCGAGCGCAGTTACGACCGTTTCAACCTCAAGGCAGATCGCATCTACCGCGTGATTTGTGATACCAAGACTGAAACGGAGATCCTTCCTACGGGAATGACCTCAGGTCCTACCGGTCCGGAAATAAAAGCCAATTTTCCGGAGGTTGCAGAAGAGGCGAGGATCTGTTTTATGAGTTTTCTTGTTCAGAACGGAACAAAAAAATTTGAGGAGACGGAAATCGTAGCTGCCGATTCCACCCTATTTTCCATTTTTTCCCTCCCCCTGCTTAAAGGAGATCCGATGAGAGCGCTAAGCGATCCATTTAGCATGGTCCTCTCCGAAAGAGGCGCCAGAAAATATTTTGGCTCAGCAGATCCCATGGGCCAGACCCTGGTGCTCAATGGTAAAATCAATTTCAAAGTCACGGGTCTTATGCGGGATATCCCGGAAAATTCGCATTTCCATGGTGACATTCTATTATCCATGTCCACCTTTTCGGGCCGCTTGTATGGCGATTGGGATCATAATTGGGGCAACTTTAATTGGTTCACTTTTCTTTTACTCCAGCCGGGCGCTAATCCTGCGCGTCTTGAAGCCAAGCTTCCTCCCTTTGTGAAGGCAAAAGCAGCTGATGTGGAAAAAGAAACGGGGATGTCCTATACCCTGCATCTGCAGCCATTAAAAAGCATCTATCTGGGACCCACACTTAATAACTATGGTTCTGGAGAACCTACGGGCAGCAAGTCCAATACCAATATTTTTTCGATTGTGGGCATTTTCATTTTGTTGATCGCCTGCATCAACTTTATCAACCTGACTACGGCGAGGGCTTCAGAAAGGGCGAGGGAAGTGGGCATACGTAAAGCCGTCGGGGCCATCCGCGGACAGCTGACAAGCCAATTTTTGGGAGAGTCAATCCTTCTTTGTCTGATCGCTTTTGCTATCGCTACCGGATTATGCAATCTTCTTCATCCGCTTTTTACCGGGCTGCTGGGTAAAGATATTCCACTTCAGGCTTTTGGCGCGGGTGGTTATGTTGGCCTCTTACTAGTCATCGCAATTGGGATTGGCGCCTTGGCCGGGATTTATCCTGCGCTGGTGATGTCCAGCTTCAACCCGATTGTCGTGTTGAAAGGACGCCTCATCTCCACAAAAAAAGGCTTTACCATGCGGCAGATATTAGTTGTTTTTCAGTTCACCATTTCTACCGCCCTTATAATTGGGACCATTGTAGTATTTAACCAATTAAAGTATATGCAGGATCAGGACCTGGGCTTTAACAAAACTCAAGAGGTGGCGATCAATTATTTCGGAGACAGTGCGGTGCAGGTGAATACAGAATATATCCGTCATGAACTGTCCGCCATTCCAGGTGTAAAAGGCATCAGCTTCTCCAGCAACGTGCCGGGCACGGCTCCCGACAATTGGTATCTCCGTATTGCAAACCCCAATGGCAATATGCAGGGTGCCAATCTAAATTTTTATGTGGTCGATTTTGATTTTTTCAAACAATATGATATCCACCTGGCAGGTGGACGGAGTTTTTCGCAAGCATTCACGACGGATTCCACACATGCAATCGTGTTGAATGAAGCCGCGGCAAGAAGCCTGGGATATGGCGATCCGGGAAAAGCGGTAGGAAGAAAATTTAATATGTGGGGAACAGATGGGGTCATCATCGGCGTGGCAAAGGATTTTCATTACCGGTCGCTGCAGGAGTCGATTCAGCCCCTGGCATTCAGGATCATGCATCCCGGCTTTTATGGATTGATATCTGTGAAAATTTCAGGGGATCATGTACCGCGTACCTTAGCTGCCTTGGGCGACCGCTGGAGAAGTCTTGCGCCCGAACGTCCTTTTCAATATTCCTTCGTCGATGAGGATTTTGCAAAATTATATTCTTCTGAAGACCGGTTTCAACGCGTATTCCTGTACTTTGGCCTGCTGGCTATTTTCATTTCCTGTCTTGGTTTGCTTGGACTTGCAGCATACAGTACGATCCAGCGCACAAAGGAGATCGGGATCCGCAAAGTGCTGGGTGCAGGCGAGATGAGGATCGTGGGCCTGTTATCCAAGGAATTTTTGCGATTGGTCCTGATCGCGCTGATCATCGCTTCCCCCATTGCCTGGTTTGCCATGCACCACTGGTTGCAGGATTTCGCCTACCGCACTCCGATTGCCTGGTGGGTTTTTCCATTGGCGGCCGCTATGGCGGTGCTGATCACCTTCCTAACCGTAGGATTCCACGCCATCAAGGCAGCCATTGCTGATCCTGTGGATAGCTTGCGAACAGAATGAGCCGGTCTCAACCATGATATTTTCATGATCCTTCTAGAATCTTTGAACCGGCAAATACATTAGCCGCGGTCCAAATGAAGAACCCGGTAATTGAAATAATTCTCCTGCGAATCGCGGAATAATTTGGTAAAAAATTGGGAAAGGGTGGTTTTATAATCCCTGGTGGCGTTCGCACACTTTCTTTCGAAATAATCCGCCGTACGGATCTTTACCTTGACCAGGGTGAGCGCTCCTGCCACCACATGTAGTTTTATCCCTTGCGGAATCTCAAGGGTATTGTTCAATTCTTCGGGGTCCGAAACAGTATGGGCTTTTCCGGTGATATTCACATAAAAATCCTGGCCCTTCCTGAAAAAATGAAGCTCTGAAAGAAAATTGCTGTTACATTCCCGAAAGGATGAGAAGGGAACGGGCATTGCAAACCAAATTTGCCCGAGTTCATCGATCGTTAAGATCTTGATCACCGACACGGGGAGCTTTAGTACAGAATCACTGAGGTCATAAAAAAGTGCGGTTTGCAATGCAGTTAATTTTTCCCGCACTTCATCCAAGCGTAAATTTGTCGGCATGATTAAAGGTTTAGGATTATAGTTTCAAAAAAAATACCATTTTACCCAAATCCCGGTTTTCGTAAATTTTGGTTAACTTTCTAGTATCAACGCGTGGGAAAATCACGCTTGCCGTCCAGACATGAGTAATAATTTCCACAACCTGCTGCATCGGGAATCATCAAAATCTGAGGAATTGTTTCCTTGGCATGACTTTTCCTTCTTCAGATCATGATCAAATCCACCATAAAGAGGTATTCCGGGATTTTGAAGAAGTCCTTTGTGGATTTTAACAAAAAAAATGGACTGCAGCTAAGTGCCTCATTATCCTTTTATACCGTTTTTTCTATCTGCCCTTTTCTGATCGTCGTTATTTCCCTTGCCGGCATCTTCTATGGTGAGCGGGCGGTGGAAGGGAAAGTATATGCAGAAATCAGCGGACTGGTAGGTAGTAAGACGGCAACGCAAATCCAAGAGATCATCCGTAACATCCAGCAATCCCACCATACGCTTGCCGGCGGCATTATAGGTTTTGTGGTCCTGATTATTGGCGCCTCAGGGGTTTTTTCGGAAATCCAGGATTCGCTCAATTTTATTTGGGGTGTCAAAAACAGAACCAGCGGCGGCTGGCTTAAATTTCTGACCAACAGGCTTCTCGCATTTTCCTTGCTCGCAGGCGTTGCGTTCATTATGCTCGTTTCCCTGATCATTAATGCATTGCTGGATGTACTAAGCGAAAGGCTGCGGGCCATTTTTCCCGGTTATAGCCTACACCTTTTTTATACATTGAATATTTTGTTGATATTTCTGGTGATCGCTATACTCTTTGCAAGTCTCTTTAAGATATTACCAAATGCCTCCGTGACATGGAAATCTGCCACCGTTGGCGCCTCCTTTACGGCATTTTTATTCTTATTGGGGAAATTCATCATAGGAATATACCTTGGCAACTCAAGAATCGGTGCCACCTATGGCACCACGGCATCCATCGTCATCATCATGCTCTGGGTATATTATTCTTCCATCATCCTCTATTTTGGCGCCTGCTTCACTAAATTATACACCCTTTCATTCAGGAATGATCGAGCAAAGGCCTTATGAGGATTTTATATCCCATTAACAATATTTTTTACCCAGTTGTGAAATTATTTCCCATTCCTTACGCGGGCAACTACAGATTTATATCATTAAAAAAACTGGCACTGTTTTTTCGCCCTTTACCGTAGTTATTTATTTTTTAATCTTTAAAAAAAAAATTATGGAAAAGAAAAATTCAAATCAGCAACAAGACAACAGTAAGTCTGCTGACAAAAAGCAAACCGGTGCGCAATCCAATCAAGACAAGAATCAATCCCAGGACAAAAGTCAAACGATTGGTAAAAAACACGATGCTGACCAGGATGCCTCCGGACGCATACCTGACCGCAAAAAAGAAGTAGACGACGATCCCGAAGAAACAAAAAAGAAAGTTCCACACATGAATCAGAAACACTAGGCTAAAAAAAAGAATGCGGCGGAATTATTTTGTAAGGTTTACCGTTTTATTAAAAATCTAGTTTTATGCAAAACAAGAAGGGATCCGATCATGGATCAAACACGCGCCTGGCGGATCGTGACCACGGGTCAGCTTTGAAGGAGTTTTTCATTGAAGAAATAAAAGACATTTACTGGGCTGAAAAACACCTGGTAAAGACAATTCCGAAAATGCAAAAAGCTGCAGATTCCCAAGAGTTGCAAACTGCATTCTCCGAGCATCTGGAAGCGACCAAGGGGCATGTGTCCAGACTGGAACACATTTTTGAATTGGTAGGACAAAAGCCTGTGGCAAAAGAATGTGAAGCCATGGCGGGTATCATCAAAGAAGGGCATTCCATCATTGACGAGACGCAGGAAGGAACAGCGACCCGGGATGTGGGATTGATTTTGGCTGCACAGAAAGTGGAGCACTATGAAATATCCACCTACGGGGGTTTGGCCCAGCTTGCGCGGACTTTGGGATTTGATGAAGTGGCTGAAGTACTGGACATGACATTGAGCGAAGAAAAACAAGCCGATGAATTACTCACCAGTATTGCTGAACACGATATCAATTACAGTGCAGTGCATGAGGTAAGCAAATAGGTTAATGATTATTTGTCAGAAATTCCAGAAAGCCAGTCCCCCGGGACTGGTTTTCTATTTGATATCAGAACGGATAGCCGATACCAAAATTAAAAACCAGGTTCTCTCTTCGCCAATCACTGCTTCCAAAGGAAATCTGATCCACCACCCAGCGCTGATTATCCGGCAACCAGGGTTTGCGAAGCGGAAAAGCCAAATCCACCCGGATCACCAGGATGGAAATATCGAAGCGGAGGCCTACGCCGGTGCCCACGGCCAACTGCTGAAGAAATTCTCCGCTAAATTTTCCGCCTGGTTTGAGCGGATCGTCATTATATAACCAAACATTGCCCGCATCTACAAATATCGCCCCGTTAACGATGCTGAATAAATGTGCGCGAAGTTCGGTATTCAGTTCAAGCTTAATATCCCCGGATTGATCCGGCAAAAAATTGTTACTATAAGGCGGGGCGTAGGTTCCCGGTCCTACCGAGCGGCTTGGGAAAGCGCGAAGGCTATTGGTTCCACCGACGAAGAATTGTTTGATAAAAGGCAGGGCGGTGGAATTTCCATAGGGATAACCGAAACCGATATCGATCCGGTTTGCCCAGACCGTAGTTCCTTCCGTATGGTAATAGCGGAAGTCGGTTTCCCCACGCAAATATTGCGAGAAATCCAGGTTGAACAGGTAGACGGTTTTACCCGCCTTGGTATCAGCTCCTGTGAGCAAGCCCAAAATATTACCCGACAAATCGATATTGCCGCTGAAATAAAATGCATTTTGAGGCCTTTTACCCACCAGTTGGTTGAAGGTGAAGGTGTAATTGGAGCCGAGCACAAATTGTTTTTGAATGGCTAGAAGCAGGGTCGGATTTTGAATTGCGCTATCCTGATATTCCTTTGTCACGTTCAGCGGCTGGACATAAATTATGCTGATGGGATTGAGCAGGTGTTCTTTACGCGCGCTTTCTTTCCAGTCATATCCGAAGGAAGCCCGAAAACTGTTCAAGGTATACAGGCGGATCTTATTTAAGAAATCATAGCCCAGGTCGATGGCTGTTTTCGGAACGAATTCGCTTTTCGTGTTCAGACTGATAAAAGGAACTACAAATCTGGGAAAGCTCAGTTTGGTATCAAGCCCAGTGCGGTAGGTATTGTATCCATTCTCATCGGAACTGTACTGTACTTCAAAACCGCCATAGGCATCTATGCTGAACAGTTCACCGGCCTTGAAGGTATTGCGGTTTCTCCAACCCAGGGTTACCTGGGAACCCAACAGGTTATCAGATTTGGTGACACCGAGGAATTCGCCGTGCAATGATTTTTTGGGAAGCGGCGTCAGATAATAATAGGTGTTCAGTGCCGGAGAATCCGTCGCCGGCGCAATTTCAAAACGGTTTTTTACAAATTTGAATAATCCTAGATTGATCAGGCGGCTCAGGCTATGGTTATGGTCGGAGCGGGTATAGGTATCTCCCGGTTGAAACATCAGCGTCTCATCGAAAAGACTGGGTTTATAAAGATTGCCAGAGTCAATGAGATAGAATTTATTGTACTGCACCTCGTGAACCTTACTGGTGTCCTTGGCCGGACCATTGAGTGTATAATTATCATAAATAAACACGTCTTTAATATCATAAGGGTGCTGCGCTTCTTCGGGAATCCCGTGCTTGACTTTGACATACATATTGACCTGGTGTGTCCGCAGATTGCTGTCGACCTGGACGAATAATAAATCGGGGCTGAAAAAATAAAATCCATTTTCTTTCAGATCAGCGTCTATCCGTTCCCGCTCCAGTTTGATGATGTCCAGGTCAAAGGGGTTTCCTTTTTTCAGTAAGGTTTCGGCAAAATCAGCCGCCACGGCCTTACTTACTTTGGTGCTGTCATTGACGAAGGTTACTTCATTAATGGTGTAAACCTGTCCGGTCTGGGTATGAAAGATGGCGCGGGCCATTTTATGGGCTGTGACCGTGTCGCCTTCCACCAAAGCTTCAAAATATCCTTTGTTTTGCAGATAGCTCTGCAGTATTTTGGCGTTGCGGTCCAGGTCGAGGTCGCTGCCCAGCACCGGAGGTTCTCCGAATTTGTATTTGATCATCCCGCGTATTGATTTTTCCTTCTTGGGTTTTCCCGCGATATTATATGCCCAGAGTTTTACCCTCAGGCCTAATATCTTACTATTGGTCTTGGGCCTCACGAGGGTGAGTAGGTCGTTTGAGAGCTTTTTCTTTTGCCTACGGCTTAGTTTGGAACTGTCAAATTGGATTTTTGCCCCGGTATAGAGCGCATCGCCAGCAGGAATATACTTGGTATTGCTGCAGGCTGGTAATAGAAACGCAGCCCAGACAACAGCCACACCATATACCAGTCTGTTCCATGCCATAGTTTATTGATTTGGAGCCTGGGCCAACGCCTTCTTTTTTTTGCTTTCGAATATTTCCCGGAAATGGTCGTAATCAATGGTGATGATGAAACCTATGCCTGTCTCGACCACATAACCCTCGACCACATCATCATAATCGTTTTTCCGGTATACCCGGATGAGGTAACGGCCATCCTTACTTAGTTTGTACCCAAGTGCGATATTGCCGGCAAGGTTGTTGGACTGAGTATTGGCATTGATATTCTGCGGCCCTTCGAGCTCAAAATCGGATCCCACGGTGACGGTTAACCGGTCATTGAGCAGGCGCTTGGAAACGGAGGCATTCAGATCTGTGCGGTTTTGTAATTGCCCCGTGGTATAATCATCAGTGGATTGCAGGTCAAAATTTAAATCGACTCCATGGACCAGGTTGGATGCGATTTGATTTAATTGCTGCGATAATAATTTGCTGACGCTGGCCCTGGCAATGCTTTCGGCATTTGCCCCATTGCTGGCGGTCGAAAAAGGATCATCGGCCACAAACCTGCCCAGGATCAGTAAGGCGAAAACCTGTTTATTGATTTCGCCCGGTTCCTGTCGCAAAATATCCAATTTGGTTTGTACAGTGGTTACCAAATCCTTGGAGACATTATAAGCTTTATCATCCGGCAGGACGATGTCGAAGGCGATATCTGGTTTTAGCAGATCGCCCGTCATTTTCAGATGCACTTCAAAAGGAAGTTTTTGCTGGTATGTATTCTGCACGCTTGCTGCTGATCCGGCAATCTGATCCTGTACCAGGTCAATGGGTGGCGCATTAGCTAAATAAATAGCATCGATATTGAGTTTGGCTTTTGAAGGCTCGCCTGTCCAGGTGATCGTGCTTCCCTGCTGAATAAGAAATCTCCGGTGCAGGAGGCTGAAAGAAAGGTCGTAAGACCCATTGGACAATTGATAAGTGCCTGTCAGACTCGTTTTACCGCTGCGGTCGACACTGCCCGTAAGCGAGGCACTCCCCTTGGCCACCAGGTTATCACCATTGGTTTGATCGATGAGGAGGCCTATTTCTGCGCTGCTGTCAATTTCAATATTGGTGGAAATATCAAATCCCTTCAATGGTGATTTTCCGATGGAATCATAGGAGGAGCTCAAGATGGAATCCTGTCCCGGTGATTTCATATCCACAAATTGAACAATTCCGGCACGGTCTTCCACGCCGGGCTCATCCTGGGGGATTACAACGGTGATTTTGGTGTTCTTATCGACCCTGATGGAGCCGTCCACGGAAGGCAGGAGGTTGGTGCCTTTGATCGCCAGGTCTGCACTAAAAAAGAAGCGGCCATAATAAAGCTTGTTGTCTTTTTTGGTACTGCTAAGAGCCTGAAAATGTTTTGCGGATAAAGAAAGCGCAAAATCATATAGCTTGAAATCGGCGGTCTTGATATCGCCATCCAGGACAAGCCTGTTTTTGGATGAATCTAAAATGCTGAATTGACTAAAGTGGACCGAGTTGTTATTGATCTGCAGGCTTTCCTTATCGATCGAAAAACGGGTGTTGAGCGAGCGCGGGACCAAGACCGCCTGATCGAAAGAAAGATTTCCGTTGATCTTTGGATCACTCATGACGCCTTGCACAGAGAATTTTCCATTGACGGATCCGGAGGCGTTTTTAAGCGCACCGAACGAAAAGCCCTGAATCGTTTCCAATTGAAGTTTTCTTAAGTTACCCTCTAAATTCAGACGGCTGTCCCCTGCCTCCGCAGTATAGTCGCCTTTGAGCTCCAAATCATTTCCTCTCCCGCTAAGCAGAAGACTTGCCGAAAATGTATTTTCTTGGGTATGGTTGACCTTGAGGGCGATATTGCCGACAGTATCGCCGTATACACTGAGATTGCGGATATTCAGATCGCTGGTGAAACTAGTCTTTGTCACTTGGTGATCTAAAATAAGTTTTCCGTTTAATTCACCATTGGCCAAAGAAGAATCTGATCCAGCGAAGGCAGTGATAGTCGACAGCAGGAACTGAGTGAATTCGAATTGCAAAGGGGCATCCTTTTCACTGGTCAGGCTGTTGATATTTAATGCTTCCTGTCCTTTTTTGAGATCGAAATCGGTAGCGCCAATATGTGCACTGCTATATTGGATCTGGTTATCCTGCGCTATTGTCCAGTGCTGATAATTCAACAAGAGTTTTTCCGGATGAAGCGAAAACAGGAATCCCTGGTTTTCATTTTCCTGAACGATGCCTCCGATATGGTATTTATCCTTAGACGATTTATCCTGGATATTTAAAGCAAAATCGATCTTATCGTCTGCGACCCGGGTATCGAGGGTAGTATTGAAAAATGAAAAACTTTTGCCCGAAGAGAATTCCTGGATGCTCGTAACGACCGACAGGGATGGGCCATCCGGTTTTGCGTGCAATTGAAAATTTTTAATGCGGGTATCCGCATAGTTGATTTCCGGTACCCTGACATCCGCATTCCAGCCCTTTCCGGAATCAAAAGTACCGGTAAAAGAAACGGGATCAAGCCTTTCCAAATCTGGAAAGAGGGTTTTCAGAATGGGCTTATTGATCAGGGCTCCTGAGAGCACAAAATGATAGGCTGCAGTTTTGACTTCCTTCTCTTTGCGCCCGGTGGCGAAATAGGGCTGAAAAATTTGCCGGAACACCGATCCCATTTCGGTCAGCTTATATCGGCCTTCCAGTCCAGCATGAAAAAAATCGGCGTAAAGATTGAGAAATTGCGCGCTATCGTGTTTGCCCGCCGAAAGCCTGATTGTGTCCATCGCTATTTTTCTACCCTCGCGGACCAGCACGGATTGTTCAATTACTAATGCACCTTGCAATTGATCTGGATCGGTCTGGGGGAAATCGGCATCGATGATGCCATGATAGACAAGATGGTCTTTTGTAAAATGAAGAGGCCCGGTCCTGATGCTATCGACGGTCATTTTTAGTTTTACCGCAGGATAAGTCGAGCTCAGATCAGCCGTTCCAACTAAGGAAAGATCCAGGTTGGGATCATGGAAAACCAAATCGGCGCTGACCTGTTTTTGGTCGATCCTGGCTTTGAAATGGATATTTTTATATTCGTACTGTTTAAAACCTATCGAATCGATCACACCATTGATCTGGGCATGGGCGTTTTTGGGATCAAACCCCTTTCCTACGGCATTTATTTCAAACGAGGTCTTTCCCCACCAGGATGAATCATTCATAATGGCACCCAAATTCAGGGCTTCTGCTGAAAAACTTCCGTCGTATGCCATCTCTTTTGTTTCATTGAGATTTTGGAATCCTCCCTTCACGCGAAGATTACCCTCCGAACTGTTTAATACCAGTGCGGCGGCCATATTGGCTAAGGACCCTTTGAGCGTTCCGCTTAAGTTCCATTTTTCAGGGATGGAAAAACCTGCCGGAAATAATTTTTGGTCAACCAGGCTAAAAAGATCCTCCTTCGAACTACTGATGTTGCGGATAATCAAATTGCCGCCCAGGGTTTTCCAGGCAGGCAAACCTTTAATGTGGCCATGTATATCAATCCTTGTATTTTTCAAACCTTCCAGCTGCAACTGGTCTATCTGAAGATCCGCCAGTTTCCCTTTCATTTTCGCAGTAACAGAGAAAGCGGCGCCCGCATTCATAAAGGGGGGTGTAGCCGATAGCGAAGGCACGAAATTAAGCAAGTCATTAGTCAGCAAGCTGGAATGGCGAATATCAATATCCAAATCCATTGCTCCTGGACTTTTTACTATAGCAGCTAAGGAAGGGTAACGCAAGGAAAGGGATCCCAGCAAATAGCTTCCTAGTGTCTTAAGTTCGAGACCATGCACAAAGGCTTGTTTGTTGGAATACAAAGCATTTCCTTTTAGAGTCTGGAGTGTAAATCCGCTTTTCTCCCTGAAGGCTCCCATGGTGATTTCAGCACTTATGGATTCCGGACCATACCGCAGATGATTGGCCTTAATGGATAAGGCAGTTGCATGCAGGTGACTGAAGTCCATTCCCCGCCTTTGCAAAGCCTGATTATCATCATCAAAAGCAATATTGTTACTATCGAGTTCCAGCCGGCTCACTCCGATATGCCAGGAACTGGAATCCCTATTGGAAGGATTGATCTTAGCGGAGCTTCCCATCTTCACCCTTGAATTCTTGCCGATGCGTAAGGAAACCGTTGTTTTTGAGAGATCCAGCTCATCGAGCTGGAAGATTTTTTTTTGCAAATCGGTTTGTCTGGCTTTCACCAGCAAGGTTCCCAGACCCAATTGGCCATAGACGGCACTGACATCGTTTGCATAGGCGAGCTGAATATCATCCAAAGCGATTTTCTTGACTGCGAGCTGGATTGACGATTGACTGGTATCCTCATTTGGTGCAGCGACCAAAGGTTGAAATTGGTGGATGGTTCCATGAAGCCCCGATACATGTACTAAGGGAATGCCAAAATAAAGATTTTTTGTATCCATACGATTGATGGCCATATCCAAATGCGATAGGGAAAGTTTCAACGCGTTTCCAGTCACGGCGTCATCATATTGGAAGCGGATCTGATCCAGCCCAATATGTTCGATAGACAGTGGATCCTTCTCTGTCTTTGATTCACTCAGAGTCTTTTTCTCCCCGGCTGGTGCCGGGGCAAACGCATTAATGATGTACTGAAAATTGAACAGCGTATCGGGCAATACCCTTTTGATATGAATTGTCACCGATTTCATTTGAATCTCGGTGATACTTACCTGGCCGTGGAAAAGCCTCCACATGCCCAGTTCAATGGACAGATTTCCGGCAGAGAGCAGGGTATCTTTTTTTTGATCTTCAATATAAATATCTTTCAGGACGATGGATTTGGGAAAACCGATATCGATCCTTCCCAGCGACACTTTGCTATGTATTTTGGACTGCAGCCAGCTGATGGCTTTGTCTTTAATAAAATTCTGAACTGCTGAGGTTTGGACGAGGAGAATGATAACCACCAAAAGCACTAGTATGGAGGCTATGATTATCAAAAATATCCGCAGGATACGCTTGAATAACGGTGTTTTTATTTTAGTCTTTTCAGTTGTCATGGGCGATACCGGTGGCGCTTCCGGTTCTTATGGCTAATCCTCCCTGAAGGTAGCCAATATCGGGCGACGGTGACAGCTTAGATGCCAAAGAAGGGAAGGTGGAATATGATCCCATATTCCTCCTTCCCTTGAAAAGAACCAATTCGTTATGGTTTCCGGGAATGTCCATTATCCTGCATAACCCCTTCATCGGCGTCTTCTTTTTTCATGGTGCCCGCTTTTTCTGCGTATTTGGAAGCTGCCTTACTTGAATGATCGTTTGCTTTTTGCTGGTGACCATGGGCGGCCTGGGCATGATGTGCCGCTTTTTCATAGTTGCCTTCAGAAGCATGTTTGGAAGCTGCTTTGTGGTGTTTGGCTGCTTCCTGATTGTGTTCGGCTGCTTTCTCGTGATTTTTTTGTGGCATACAATTGTTTTTAATTGTTATTAAATTTGATTGTTAAAGAATCCATATTACACAAGGAAAAAGGTGCCAGGTTTCAATGGACCGGCCGAAAGGCTAATGGGGAATTTTGTCCTGGCCGCGCAGAGGGATTTTTTCCACAGATCCGGGAATCTGATGCAAATAATCACCACCTCTTTGTACCGGATATTTCTTAATATTACCATCCGGAAAATGCCGGCTCCATGCAGAACCATAACCCCTTGGTAAAAATATTGGTGATAGATGATGATGAAGATGACTACTTCATCATGACGGAGTACATTAAACGCATACCGGGACCAAACTTCCTGGTTGAATGGTGTCCCCAGTATAAGGAAGCGCTCAATTTAATTTGTAAGGGCGGCCATCAAATCTATTTTGTGGATTACCTGCTTGGCGCAAAAAATGGATTGGATCTCCTGAAAGAAGCCATCCACAATCAATGCGAGGAACCCATCATTCTTCTTACCGGCAAGGGTAATCAGGAAATCGACATCGAAGCCATGCAGGCAGGGGCCATTGATTATTTGGTAAAGTCTGAATTGAATGTGGAGAAATTGGAAAGATCGATCAGGTATGCCCTGGAAAGAAGCGCTTCAATAAAGGCACTAAAGATTAATGAGAGAAAGTTCAGAAATATTTTTGAAAAATCAAGGGATGCGGTTTTTCTTGCCGACGAAAACCTGGTATTCAGGGAAGTCAACCCCGCCGTCTCTGAATTGTTCAGCTATACTAAAAAGCAATTGTGTGCATTGAGCCTGCTGGATTTACTTTTCAACCCTTCTGACCGGCTTAAATTAAAAGATACTTTGGCCAATATTGGCGAAATAGAAGATAAAGAAATTGAATTCCAAACTGCCAGCGGCGAGAAAAGAATTGGGATTTTGTCGCTTTCGCGGGAAGCACATGCTGTAGACCAAAATCATTTCCAGGGAATCATTCATGATATCACCAATCTCAAAAAGGCGGAAAGAGCAACCCTTCAGGCAGAAAAATTGAGCGCCACGGGAAGGCTGGTCCAAACCCTGGCGCATGAGGTCCGCAATCCCCTTAACAATATTAACCTGTCAGTAGAAGGACTCGTGCCTGCCATGCAGGACGATGAAAACAAAACCTATTTGGACATCATCATCCGGAACAGCCACCGGATTAATGACCTGATCTCCGAGTTGCTTAACTCTTCCCGGCCGGCAGATATCATTATGGTAAAAACAGTTTTGCAAAAGGTAATCGACCAGAGTCTTTCGGCTGCCATGGACAGGATCAAGTTAAAGAAGATTCAGCTTCAGCTATCATTTCCACAAGAACCTGCCTATATCATGAGCGATGCCCAGAAACTCGGAATTGCATTCTTAAATATCATTATCAATGCCATTGAAGCCATGTCGCCGGAATCAGGAAAGCTGCGGATTGCTATTGACAGCGAAGGGGAAACATTTAAGGTATCGATTACAGATAATGGGAGTGGAATCTCGGAAGAAAACCTGTCCCGCCTGTTCGAACCTTACTTTACTTCCAAAAAGGAAGGATTGGGTCTTGGACTGGCGGCCACTTTGAATATTATCCAATCTCATAAAGCCTCTGTAGAGGTACAAAGCAAGCCCGGTCAGGGAACAAATTTTGTATTGACTTTTGCGAAGGCATGAAATATGTCATCGAATTCTTATTCATGCAAGGTCTGTTCAATCTTGTAAAAAGAAATGATCTGAATTGATTATCTTTAGACCTATAGAATTGATAACCATCCACAAAATACCGTATAGCTGTTTTTTTTCTTTAACTTGTAATGCATGACCCCTAAGCAGGTAAGGACAAAGAATATCTTCCTGGCAGATGATGACAGGGACGATTGTTTGCTTTTCGAAGATGCTTTAAAAGAAGTACACTGGGAAACCTCTCTTACGATGGCCAATGACGGGCAGGAATTAATGAAGAAATTGAGTGACCAGACTTTTTCAAGGCCGGACGTCATTTTCCTTGATCTCAATATTCCAAGGAAGAATGGTTTTGAGTGCCTTAAGGAAATCAAGGAGTCCCAACAGCTAAGGGCCATTCCGGTCGTTATTTTTTCGACTTCCTCGCAACCAGAGGCCATCCACCGTGTATATGAACAGGGCGCCGACTATTATATTTGCAAACCTGGCAGTTTTGCCCTGCTGATTAAGGCCATCTCCAAGGTCTTATCGATCAACTGGGAGATAAAGAACGAACGGCCGCCTATCGAAAAATTTCTGCTTTCCTTCACCTGATCCTTTTGTTTATCATGAATCAAAAAAACGATTTGGCAATGCATGCAGCGTCCGCGTCTGAATTCCGCCTCAATTTTCAGCATGCTATGGCAAATCACCTATTGTTCAAAAGCCGTCTGCGCTCGCTTTTGTATGACGGAAAATCCGAACCCGAAACCGAAATCCTTTATCATTACGACTGCCCGGTAGGAAAATGGATTTATGGCTATGGTCTAAAGACATTCCCACATATTCCGGAAATGCATGAACTGGAATCCGTACACAGGGATATTCATACCATCGCCAGGGAGTTGGTGCATCTGTATAAGGAGGGTAAGATTCTTGAAGCCAGACAAGGTCTGTCCCGGATGGAAACCATCTCCGACCGGCTTGTAAGCCTGCTGGTAATTATTGAGAATAAATTAATCGTCGCCCAGGGCGATTCTGCTCCGGCACAAACGGATGAGAAGGAATTTTCCATCTTGCGCGAACTCCTGCAAAAAAACGAAATCCTGGATCAACGGATCAAAACTGATTCCGGGAATTTGCTGCACGAACAGCAGGCATTATCCAATTATCTGATACAGTCTCCCGGCATACTTTGCATGTTGCGCGGACCTAAGCATATTTATGAACTCGTTAACCCAGGGTATTTGCAGCTCATAGGTAACCGGCTGTTGATCGGTCTGCCGATAAGGGAAGCGCTCCCTGAATTGGAGGGTCAGGGATTTTTTGAACAATTGGACGATGTCTACAAGACGCAACGGCCATTTTTAGGAAAGGAGGTCCAGGTTCTTTTGAATACTGGAAGAGGCAAGCCTGAGGAGGCTTATATCAATTTCGTGTATCAACCAATTTTGGATGCCAAAAAAGAATCCATCGGGATCCTGGTTTCCGGTTACGAAGTGACTGAACAAATCGCTGCTAGAAAAAAAATTGAAGAAAGCGAAAGAAAGTTCAAAGACCTGGTGATGCAATCACCGGTAGCCATGGGTATTTTCCGGGGAGCGGATATGGTAATCGAACTTGCAAATGAAACCCTGTTAAAAAATATTTGGCGCCGCGATTTCAAAGAAGTAGCCGGACGTCGATTACTGGATGTTTTTCCGGAATTGCAAAATCAAGCCTTTCCTATCCTGGTGGCCAAAGTATATCAAAATGGTATCCCCATCAGTGAAAAGGAAAGCCTGGCTTATATCAATGTCGAGGGCACCATCCAGAAATTCTTTTTGGATTTTGACTACGCCCCTCTTTTTGAGCCTGATGGAAAAACGGTTTCTGGAATTGTGGTCACCGTCATCGACACCACGGAGAAAGTAGAATCCAGAAATATGATCAACCGGACCGAGATCAGCCTTCGCTTGGCGATCGAAGCTGCCAACCTGGGTACATTTGACTGGAATCTGGAAGCTACAGACTTTTTCAGCTCGCCCAGGTTAAAGGAGATTTTCGGATTTCCGGGCCCCGCTGATGTCTCGCATCAGCAACTGATCGATAGGTTTTACCCCGAAGACCGGCCGATACGCGAGCAGGCAGTAAAAGATTCCTTGAAGAAAGGACGTCTGGATTACCAGCTAAGAATTGTCTGGCCGGACAAATCCATTCATTGGATAAATGTGTACGGAAAAGTACTCCATGATGAGCAGCAGAAGCCTCTCAGGATGTATGGGACGGTAATGGACATTACGGCTCAAAAAAATGTGTTGGAAAGTTTAAAGGAGAGTGAGACCCTGTTCCGTTTACTGGCAGACTCAATGCCTCAGCATATTTGGACTGGCGATGCGGAAGGAAACCTGAATTACTTTAACCAATCGGTTTTTGATTATTCAGGCCTTACGCTTGAACAGATCAATAATGAAGGCTGGTTGCAGATTGTACACCCGGATGAACGTGCTGCCAATATTGAAGCCTGGTTGGCATCTGTCAGGACCGGCAATCCATTTCTTTTTGAACACCGTTTCCGGCGCTACGACGGGGAATACCGCTGGCAGCTCAGCCGTGCTGTTCCGCAAAAGGACGAACAGGGGAAAATAAAAATGTGGGTGGGCACCAGCACCGATATTCATGACCGCAAATTGTTTACTGATGAATTGGAGCATCAGGTCCAGCAACGCGTGCAGCAACTCAAGCAACTCAATGATGAACTGGTAAAGTCTAACCGTGAACTGGAACAATTCATCTATGTGGCCAGTCATGACCTGCAGGAACCTTTGCGTAAGATCCAAACCTTTGCCAGCGGGTTATTGGAATATGAACACCAGCATCTTTCGGAGAAAGCCAAGGATTATTTTTCACGCATGCAGGCTGCCTCGGTGAGGATGCAACAGCTGATTCTGGATTTGCTGGCTTTTTCAAGGACGAATACAGCGGAAAAACATTTCGAATACACCAATCTCAATGTAATCTTAGGAACGGTGTTGGAACAACTTAAAGAAAACATCCTTCAAAAAGAAGCGGAGGTCCAATCTAACCCGCTTCCCAGCCTGACCATTATACCATACCAGTTCGAACAGCTTTTTACGAATTTGATCTCCAACTCTTTGAAATTTTCAAAACCAGGCATCCCGCCCAATATTTCCATAAGCAGCAGGTTAGTGAGTGGGGAGGAGATTGGCCAGCAAACGGCCAACAGCAATATGCAGTATCATCAAATCTCCATTGTTGACAATGGTATTGGCTTTGATCCTGAGTATAAAGAACGGATCTTTCAAGTATTCCAACGGCTTCATGGCAGACAGGAATACAAAGGCACGGGAATCGGTCTTGCGATCGTAAAAAAAATTGTTGAAAATCACCAAGGTCTCATATTTGGCAATTCTATTCCGGGACAGGGTGCCACATTTGATATTTATATTCCTGCGGGCGATAAGGACATCTAAGGATACAGTAGGAGCAGATGTAGAAAAAATTACACATTAACTGGGTTAAGAAATGCGCTGAACTCTATTTCGGCTTTGCTAAGCCCATGTGAATCATCATGCCCAACCACGCTCATTTTTGGCAAGGTATTTTGATTAGAGCAGGGGGCGCGACTCTAATCATCTTCAAAAAATAATAGTTATGGAAAGCTGGAAATTAAAACTCAAAGGTTCCTGGAACGAAATTAAAGGCAAGGTCAAAACCAAATATGCCCAACTCACGGATGACGATCTCAGCTATGAAGAAGGCAAAGACGACGAATTGCTTGGAAGGATCCAAAAAAAGGTTGGCAAATCAAAAGAGGAGTTGGCCAAATGGATCGAAAACATATAAGGCAGCCATCCTGACAGAGGCAAATCATGATCTCCACTCATTATTGGAGGCGAGATTTTTTTGACAATGATATGTGTAGCAAAACTAAAGACAATTGTTTTTTAACAGAATTCTTGTCAATTGGATATCCGGATATTGAATGACCCAGTTATCGGTATAAGAATATTATCAGGCGAACCAGGACGCCAAAGTATCCCGCTTATTGAACCCTGCACCACGAAGAATCTATCTTGTTTATAGTAATGGATGCAGCAGTGCCTTGATAAGCTAATGTGTTAACCTGATAGGAGCAAAAACTATAGCCCGCAAGTTGGTATTTCCCCGGAGTTAAGATGTTCGGGGTGCTGTTTACCCTGATTGAAATTACACTTTGCTGCGAACTATCCCATCCGTTGATTACAAGGTTGCTGTCAGGGGAACCATAGGGACTATTTCTGGCAGCCACCAACTTATATCCAAAATTTGTTTTTTCCCCGTTTATAACTGCGGTAAAATAATAGGAAGGTGAATTATTGGTTTTTTTGCATCCTGTGAAAATTATCAGCGTCAGAGCAATGATTGCTGGGCATACCAGAACTTTTAAATTTCTCGGGACTTTCATGTTTTTGTTTTGCCTGCTTTTTGGCTCCAGTGAGCCTGGGAAACAATTTGCCCTTTTTGGCAGGATGCTCCATTTTCTTGTGGATTCCGATTGGGTTACGACATACCAACCATCACTCTAAAGCACTTGCAAAAGCTCGCTGGATTTCTTTTTTAAAGGTAACAAATATATTAGGTAGTGAAAACTCCATACGAAATTTTGGAAATTTCAGCTCCAGGAAAAGGAACAAATGCATACAATTTTGATAATCAATTGACTAAAGAATCACTCTTGAATACTTGTTAGAACTCCTCCCCATTTTTCACTCCATTGGTGTACCTATTTTTGGACTGCCTGCTTAGAACTTGTTTGTTTTAGTTGCGCATCTTCCTGGTCTTTTTTCTTCTGATCTTCTTTCTTCTGTTTTCTTTTAAAGTACCCCTTCAGTAAAAAGTTATGTTTGACCGCTTCCATGTTTTCGTCAAGCCCCTGGGTACCTTTTTTCAGATTGCTCACCGTCATATTAATATTATTGGCGAATGTGGAGTCTCCCAGCAGTTTTGCCAAAACACCTTTTCCGTTATTTATCTTATAGGCTACGGAAGCGAACTGATCGCTGATGACGGCCACATTATCGGCGGAAGTTTTCAAGCTGGCCATAATCTCATCCATTTCAACAGGTGCCCGGGACTCGAGCACATCATTTTCTTTGACATTTTCCCGGCTCATCGTACCAGGAGAAATGATCACGACTCGGTCACCCATTAATCCTTCGGATCCGATGGTGGCACTGGCGTCTCTATTTATATATTTCCGTAAATTGGTTTGGATGACCATAACCACTTTTACCGAGGTATCCGTAAGCAACTCGATATCGTCCACTGTACCTATATTGATACCGCCAAAACGCACATTATTCCCCACTTTAAGGCCGCTGACATTATTGAATACTGCCCTTATCCTGAATACCGAACCAAAAAGATTTTTTTGATTCCCAATAAAAAAGATGGCTCCTAAAAACAATACGAAACCTAAAACGGTAATTAACCCGACTTTCCACTTAAAACCAGAACCCTTTTTCATAATTTGTATAAAATGTGTCTGTACCCACAAAAACCGAGGCTTTTGTGATCGTAGACTGTTTAAAAATGTAAACAAAACTTTGAGTATCCATTCATGATGATTATTATCTAAAAAACGATTTTACCCAGGCATCATCCGAATCCGACAATTCCTTATAGGTGCCCTCGGCTCCGATCACCCCATCTTTCAGCATCACAATCCGGTCTGCCGTAATTTTTGCGCAGGCTAAATCATGGGTGATGATGATGGAAGAGATTTTATTTTTTTTCTGCATACACACGATCAGTTCACTGATTTCCCGGGCTGTCACAGTATCAAGCCCCGTAGTAGGCTCGTCATAGAGCATGATATCAGGTTTTAAAATCATCGTTCTGGCCAGGCCGATCCTTTTGCTCATTCCTCCAGAAAGTTCAGAGGGCATTTTGTCTATCGCCTCACTTAAACCTACATTTTCCAAAATCTCCTCGATAGACTTCTCTGCATCTTCCGGTGACAACCTCCGGTCATGCTGCTTTAGCGGAAAATATAGATTCTCCCGTACCGTCATGGAATCATAAAGCGCCGCGCTTTGAAAAAGAAACCCGACCCTCATCCTTATCTCGTTTAATTTTTTGTATCCAAGTGTGGAAATATCGTTTCCAAAAACCTGGATTTCCCCCTGGTCCGGATCCATCAGGCCGACCACGCATTTGATCAGCACGGACTTGCCTGATCCTGATTTTCCCAGGACCACAACGTTTTCACCCTTGTCAACGGTTAGATTGACGCCTTTCAGCACGGCACGATTGGCAAAAGACTTGCATAGCCCCTTGATCTCCACTACCGGTGTTTCAACCCGCAACAGCGGCTCAACCGCCAATTCGCTTTCTTCCCTGATTTCGGGTTCTTCGGTCATTATCGTATTCATAATAAATCGGTTATTTGAACAGCAATCATATCCAAAATAAATACGGCCAAAGAAGCGGTTACTACCGCTGAATTTGCCGCTTTTCCTACACTTTCTGTGCCCCCGGTGGCGTTCCATCCTTTATAGCAGCCGATCATTCCGATCACAAAGCCAAAGAAAAATGTTTTGATAAATGCAGGGAATATGTCAGAAAAATCAAGGTGGATCAAGGCCACGGAGAAAAAACGGGTAAGACCGATATCGCTATGGATATTCATGGCGGCATAGGACCCCAATAATCCGATAGTATCCGTAAAAATAATAAGCAAGGGAACCATGAGTGTTGTGGCCAGCACCCTCGTTACAACCAAATATTTATAAGGATTGATGGCGGTGACTTCCATGGCCTCGATTTGCTCGGTTACTTTCATCGAGCCAAGTTCGGCTCCGATCGCAGATCCAATTTTTCCTGCGCAGATCAGGGCTGTAATGACCGGACCGATCTCTTTGATCAGCGAATTGGAGATCATGCCAGGAAGTAAGGATTCGGCCCCAAACTGCACTAGGGATGGCCGGGACTGTATGGTCAAAACCAGACCAATGATAAAACCAGTGATGCCGACAAGAGGCACAGAGCGGTATCCCATTTCATAACATTGCCGTATAAATTCACGGACCTGATAGGGAGGGAGCCATACTTCTTTGAAAAAACGGGCGCTGAAAAAAATGGAATCTCCGATTCCCGTAAAGAATTTCTTTACCGGTGAGACCCTTTCTTCTCTGGGTTGGTTAAGTGTTGTTAAGTCATCCATTTTCTTTTGAGCATTTATTTTTCTTTTGCATAGACTTTTTGTTTTGCTCTTTTGAAACTTGTTTTCGGAAGGGCAAATGTGAATTTTCTTCCGGTGGGCATGGTGTCTCCCAATAAAAATGCCCAGGGTCTCAGCTGTTCAACATGTTCAAAAATGACTTTGATGATACCCGTTAGGGGAATGGCCAAGAACATCCCGGGTATTCCCCAAATTGCGTTGCCGATAAGCACTACGATCACTGCCATGAGTGCATTGATCTTTACTTTCGAAGCCACAATTTTTGGGGTGATATAATGATTGTCAAAAAATTGGATCAGCATATACATCAGGACAACCAGGATGGCATATGTTGCGGAATCCTTTGTCGCCAGCGCAATGATGATGGGCATGGCCACCGAGAGTACGCCCCCTATAAAGGGAATGACATTCAGCAAGGCCCCTAAGATTCCGAGCAGGATGGCATAATCAATCCCGATGATCAGCAGGGCTGCAGAATTCAATGCTGCGATGATGACGGCTTCGATAAGAAGGCCATTGAGATAACTTTGGATGATGTTTCTCGTCATGAACAGGACTTCTTCCACTTTATCATGATGTGTCTTATCAAAAATGCCTCTGACAAATCCCATCAGCAGAGGTTTATAATATAGAATCATGAAAATATATACGGGAATCAGAAATACCACAATGAGCAGACCCGTGATGGTGACAAGCGTGTGGCCAATCATCACATTGGCGTTTTGAAGTAATCCACCTTTTGTTTTTATCAACAATTGATCAACCCTGGTTTCATCGACATTGAACCTGGACGATACCCAATGGGCTCCATGCTGCAGAAGTTCATTGAATTTTAGCACAAGCCGGGGGAAGGTTGCCCGGAACATGCTAAGTTGGGTAGAAACAAGATAGAGCAGACCTATGGAAAACAGGATGGCAATCAGCACGGCTATCGCAATAGCCATCACGCGTTTAATTTTATGTTTGAGGAGGAAATTTACAACAGGGTTCAGTAAGATGGCGATCATGGTGGCATAGAGAACAGGTAAAATTATCTGCTGACCCAGGTAAAGAATGTAAAAGAAAAAGCAGGCACCCATGAATACGAAAATGATTTTCGCATAGAAGGAAAACTTTAGGGAGGTGCTCGTGCTATTCATTGGACAATTTTTGAATCGAAAAAAGCTTTACTAGTTTGACGCATATTTTTTTTAGGCCAGGGGTCCTGGAGGCCTCTACCATTAAATTCAAATTAAACACCAAAAAAGCTTTTGCTTGCCAAGCCCTTAAATAGGCTGGTCCATAAGAGCTAAAGGGATGGGAGATTTTTTTTATGGGGTAATTTTTCCCCAGGAGACATGATTGTTCCCAATCAGGCCAGTTTTTCTGCATATTTATCTTCAGCCACTTTTTCATAATATACAGTAGCCATGACAATATGTTCCTGACCGTCATCGATGAGTGCGATGGCCTGGTTCTCCTGGAGTTTGCCATCTATGATTGTTTTGATCTCGCGCAGGTCCTTGGTTTGAAAGATTTGAATATGATAATTAGACCTGCCAAACTGGTAGTGGAGAAAAAAAGATTGCCATTCTGAGGGGATACAGGGTTCAATATAGAGGTGTTCGCCCTCACGTCTAAATCCTAAAAAGGATTCGAGTATGAGTTGGTACATCCAGCCAGCAGATCCAGTATACCAGGTCCAGCCCCCACGGCCTGTGTTTTTTGCACCAGCATATACGTCGGCTGCCATTACATAGGGCTCGACCTTATAAATTCCTGCCTGTTCAGAGCTTTTCGCATGGTTGAGGGGATTGATCATAGATAGCAATTCCCATGTCCTTTGTTTATCATCAAGGGCGGCAAATGCCATCACCAGCCAAATGGCGGCATGGGTATATTGTCCGCCATTTTCCCTGACACCCGGGACATATCCTTTTATGTAGCCAGGATTCATATCCGATTTGTCAAAGGGCGGATTGAGGAGCTGGATCAGCGATGCATCTTTGCGCACCAGGTGCTGATAAGCCGATTCCATCGCTATTCCCGCCCGGCCTGAATCTCCTGCTGCCGAAAGTACGGACCAGCTTTGGGTCAGGGAATCTATACTGCATTCGGGATTAAGCTGGGATCCAAGCGGAGTTCCATCATCAAAATAAGCACGGCGATACCATTCCCCATCCCATCCATGGGCCTCCAAATTTATTCTGAGTTGCTCGGCTTGATTCTTACAATTATCTGCAAAAGCACGGTCCTTCCTGATGGCCGCAATCTTTACAAACCTCGTCAATATATCGTACAAGAAAAATCCCAACCAAACACTCTCGCCTTTGCCATGTATACCAACTTTATCCATGCCGTCGTTCCAATCCCCGTTACCCATCAGCGGCAGGCCGTGTTCTCCAAAACGAAGGCCATAGGTAATCGAACGCACGCAATGGTTATAGAGATCGGCAGATTGATCGGATCTTCCAGGAAGGTCATAATATGATTCTTCATCCTGGTTAAGCGGGCGGCCTTCTAAGAAATTAATCATTTCATTGAGTATCGTTTCATCACCGGTAACCGTAATATACCTGCTGGTGATATAGGGAAGCCAGAGAAAATCGTCAGAACAGCGGGTACGGACCCCGCGTCCCAAGGGCGGATGCCACCAGTGTTGCACGTCGCCTTCTTTAAACTGTCTTGAGGCGTTTAATAAAATCTGATTACGCAGGAGTCCGGGCTCGGTATGTATGAGTGACATGACGTCTTGCAACTGGTCGCGGAAACCAAATGCTCCCCCCGACTGATAGAATCCGCTACGCCCCCAAAGACGGCTGGCCAGAGCCTGATAATTTAGCCATCCATTGGACAATATATTCAAGGCCTGGTCCGGTGTGTCGATACGGACCCTTCCCAAAATCTGATTCCAGTGTTCGTGGACTTTTGACAGAGACCGGAATGCTGCCGCACTACCGCGAAAGCGGTTAACCAGACCACTGGCATCGTTTGCATCTTTGGCGGCACCCAACCGGAAAATAATTTCCTGTTGTTCCTTGGTGGCGAGGTTGACCATAACCTGAATGGAGGAACAGGCATCCAGGCCGGCCCCGGTCCTTCCTGAAAGTTTTGACCGGCTCATAACATCCGGATTTGACAGGGTTCCGTTCCTGCCGATAAATTCAGCCCGGTCAGAAGTATAACCCCGGGCCACATCGTCCACGTCAAAAAAGCCCACCCGGTTTGGGAACTCTGAATTGTATGGATTTTTTGCAAATACAGCACCAGTCTCCGGATCCGTGTCGGTAACCAAATGCATAACCGATTTGGTTCTCAGATCGCCGAGCACCCATTCCACATATCCAGTGATGGAAAGGCGTCTGGCTCTTTCGGATTGATTTTTTATTTTCAGCACCACAAACTTGATAGGCGCTTCCATATCGACATACATACAAACTTCCGAATCAATACCCTCTTCGCTGTATTCAAAAACACTGTAACCGAACCCGTGGCGGGTAATATAGGGCGACTTCCCCTTCCCCTGCAAAGGCATCGGAGTCCAAAAATGCCCGCTCTCCTCATCCCTTAGATAATAAGCTTCCCCGCCGCCATCGCTTACGGGATCATTATTCCATGGCGTAAGGCGGAACTCGTGGGCGTTTTCCATCCAGGTATAGCACTGACCATTTTCCGAGACCACCGTCCCGAAATCCGGGTTGGCGATGATGTTGACCCAAGGTAGCGGCGTTGGTTTTTCATGGCTGGTGGTAATGACGTATTCTTTACCATCCTGCGTGAACCCACCCATCCCATTAAAAAAGACCAGATCCTGTCTCGGACGCACAGAGGAATTCAGGGATGCATAAAATTTACTGGGCGTGAAGTGCGGCATCGTCGTTTTTACTTTAGCCCTGCGGTTGACTTGCTCCTCGAGCGAGCCGAAACTATCGGAAATGACTATGCGCGCAACCGTTTGGAACAGCACACGGTCTTCGTTTGAAATCTGGTCTGCCGACCGGAAGAAAATCCCTCCGGGACGGTCTCTGACATCGGCTGCGACGCCGGGGGAAATGAGACCCAAAATCTGGTTTTGCAAAGCCTGCCTGTATCCACCATGGTCCTCATTCCAAATCACCAGGTCAACCAGCAACCCTTTTAAACGCCAGTAAGCATGGGCTTGGACAAGTTTTTTTACAAGTTCAATATTGGCTGAATCCTCAATCCTGACCAGCACAATCGGGAGGTCACCGGAAATCGAATAGCTCCACAAAGCCGACTGGCCCCGGTGGTTCTTAATGAGGACGTTGGGATCGGCCCTCATGAGCGGATTGGTATAAATAACGGAACTGGCTAGTCGTCCATAAAGCTGTGCGTCTGCTTCAGTAGCGTTGATTTGCCTTAAGACGACCTGGCTATGTGTCCAGGATAATTCAAAAACCCGGTCCGCCAGGGAACGGTCCTGATATTTTTCAATTAAACCCTGGCAGACTTCTTTGGTTTCACTGATACCAAACACCATATCTGCGGTGAGCGATTCTTGAGGTCCCAGGACTACCCTATACCTTGCTGCCACAATGGGATAGAGTACGGATCCGTCGCTTCCCGACAGTTCATCCACATGTTGTATGGCAACCGGATTGGAGATCGAATTGCCCCGGCCGATGAATTGCATCCGGTCGGTTTCGTAAGATATGCTTTTGATCTCCGCCCCATGCACTTTCATCAGGTGAAACATCCATGGCGGACGCTCGTCAATGAACCGGGGTCTGCGCGAGCAGAGTATGGCGTTGCGCTGGCTTATTATTTCTGTTTCGACAAAAAGATCGCTGAATACCGGATGCAGGTTATCCGAAATGGCAGAGGCGAGTACTACTTCTGCGTAACTGGTAATTTCAATAAACCGTGGTTTGCGGGAATGGTTGGAAATATGCACACGCCTGATTTCGATATCGTCTTCCGGTGAGACTACGATTTCAGTATGGGTTTCCAAATCGTTATCCCGCCTCCGGAATTCTGCCCTTCCTTGCGAGAATACGACTTCGTAATTTTTTCCTTGCTTTAAAGTAGGTTGGTAAGTCGAGGACCAGAACAAATCGTTATCCAAATCCCTTATAAAGCAAAAATTACCCCAATTGTCGCAAATCGCATCCTCACGCCAACGGGTAACCGCAAGGCCATTCCATTTGCTATATCCGCCGCCTGAATTGCTGATCATGAGATGATACCTTCCATTGGACAGTAGCTGAACCTCCGGAATCGGGGTATTTGGAGTATTGATGATACGCATTTCCGGATTGGTCGTGACTACACCTATATCCGATGCCTGTGAACTATAAGAATTTGAAGGAACGGCCACGGGTATCCGCTCCTGCAGCAGAAGTAAAGTGGCCTGGAACTGAGCCTCGGCTTCGAACCTCTTTTGATTCGGCCGGTCAAGCAACAAGTAGCTGATGGCAAGAAAACTCATGCCCTGGTGATGCACCATGAAAGATTTGATAACCGCTTCCGTCTGACCCCTGGGCAATCGCGAAGGGGAATAATCAATTGCCTCATAAAACCCGAAACGCCCTTCAAATCCCTGTTTGGAGAGATCCTCCATATTGCTTACAGCCTCCTCTGGATCCACCATCAGCGCTAGCGCACAGGAATAGGGTGATATCACCAGGTCTTCCCCAAGACCGCGTTTGAGACCAAGACCAGGCACACCGAAAGCACGGTATTGATAATTCAGATTGGAATCAAATAAATTATATCCCGACTCCGAAACGCCCCATGGTACGCCTCTTTGCTTTCCATATTCAATTTGTTTTTGGACCGTGGATTTGTAGGTCTGATCCAAAATGGTGTTTTTATAATTTGGCATGACCAGCAGTGGCATCAGGTATTCGAACATCGAGCCGCTCCAGGAAAGGAGCACGGGCGAACCAGCCGTATTGGTCAATTGTCTGCCCAGCGCAAACCAACTTTCCTGAGGTAGTTTACCTTGCGCGATGGCGGTAAAGATCCCTAGACGGGCTTCGGAGGCCAGGAGATCATAATAGCTCAGGTCTTTGCGGTGGTCTTCAGCGTTATATCCGATAGATAACAGGTGCTGAGCCTTATCATAGAGGAAATCATATTCGACATCGGAGAGTTCAACACATTGCTCGGCCAGGCGCTCGGAGATCTCAATTCTTTTTTTTGCCCGGTCAGCCACTTCGCGGAGTTGCCTGATCAACATGTTCAGCCATTCTGTTTGTTGTTCGCTATTGCCTGCAGAATGCAAGTTTTCGATCCCAGGCAATATTTCGGTTTCTAAGGAAGCCAGTTCTGAAAACGTTGGGATGCCAAAGATGCCTGGAAGACCTTTAAATTTATCCGGGATATTTTCATTCGACAACCAGGGTGCAAAGTTATTGAGTTCCTCAGCGGCGTACCGGCATTGCCTGACAAGGGCATTTGCCCACCATTGGGTTTCGGATGCGCGGCTGGTTTGAAGGCTTTCCAAAATGGCTGTTGAATGAGAAAGATAGCGGTCAATATAGAGTTTATAGGATTCCGGGGTAATGGGAGGAGAAATGATGGCCAGTTCCAGATCCTGTTCGAATTGATTGATGCCAGCATGTTCCCCGGTTTTTTCGGAAAGTATTTTCAGTGAATCCTCCAGCGCGGGAAAAAGCCTCATGCCGACAATCCTCTGAGCCGGAACAGAAAGCAGCCCTTGTTTTAAGGTAATCAGGTGTCCTGAAAGATTTCCGCTGTCCACCGTCGAAATATATTTTGGGTACAATGGCTGAAGCGTATGCGTATCGTACCAATTATAGAAATGGCCTTTGAACTTTTCCATGACTTTCATCGTACTGATCGCGTTGGCTGTCCGTTCAATAAGTTGCCCTGTGGTGAGGTATCCAAAATCAAAAGCTGTCAGGTTCGACAGTAACGCAAACCCCATATTCGTGGGTGAAGTGCGGTGGGCAATTTTGCCCTCTGGATGTTCCTGGAAATTATCGGGCGGCAACCAGTTGTCTTCCAGGCATACAAAATTTTCAAAGTAGGCCCAGGTCTTCCGGGCTATTTTTCTAAGGAATAGATTTTGGGCAATACTGATTTTTGCTTCCTGTCTTTTTATGGGAAGACTGACCCACCAGGCAATGGCAGGCGTCAAGCACCACACAATCAGGAAAGGCACCGCAATAAACAGGGTGAGCGAAGAATGGGTGAAAAGCCAACCTAAGGTAGCCAGTGAAAGTACTGGAGTGAACCACATGTATAGGTAGGTTACCACCAGACTCTTGGCACCTTGTTGTGACCGGTTGGATCCAGGACTCCACTGTAGCAGCTTTTTGTTGGAAATGGTCAATCTCCAAATTGTCCGTATAATGGCATCGGCGTTGATGTAGGCTTCATGAGGTAAACAGATCAGCAAAAAGATATTTTGTATAAACTGACTGGCGACTGACCTTAAGGAAACCGAAGCATGCATCCGAAGGGATACCTGATCGGGTTTTTTGTACAGAAGGTCCCATAAAAAAATAATCAGGGAGGGAGAAATGACGATACCGATTACCGTTAGAGTCCATAACCAGGAAGAATGAAGGATGGTCCAACCTAAGATCAATAGGACCACCATCGCGCAGGGCACAAGGCTCCGCCGGATATTGTCAAAAATCTTCCATCTGGAAAGTGCAGAAATGGGATTTTTCCGTAGGCGTTTATCACTTCCCCTGACCAAAGGAAGTATCCAAACCGCAATTTGCCAATCCCCGCGGATCCAGCGATGGCGCCTTTTCATATCTGTCAGATAACGGGTGGGGTATTTTTCATAAAGCTGCACGTCGCTTACCAAACCGCAACGCGCATAGCAACCTTCCAGCAAATCATGGCTCAGGATCCGGTTTTCTGGAAACCTGCCCACGAGGACTTTTTCAAAGCTGTCAATTTCATAAATTCCCTTCCCGATGAAAGAACCTTCGTGAAACAAATCCTGATACACATCCGAGGTCGACCGGGTATATGGGTCGATGGCCGGTTCATTGCCGTGCATTTGGGCGAATAAAGAGCCTTCCTCATCCGGCAATCCCACTGCGACCCTTGGCTGAAGAATGCCGTAACCTTCCGTGATTCTTTTCTTTTTCTCACTGTAGATAGCCTGGTTAAGGGGATGGGCCATGGTTGCCACAATCTTCCGGGCCGAATCCCTTGGTAATTGCGTATCTGTATCCAGGGTGATAATGTACTTTATTTGGGGGAAAAGCGACTCTTCGGCGACCACCAGGGAAAAATATTTATCGGCATTCTCCTTATTTCGGAGCAGCGCATTGAGTTCCCCGAGTTTGCCGCGTTTCCTTTCATAACCCATCCAAATTTTTTCGATTGGGTTCCACAGGCGTGGTCTGTGAAAAAGAAAAAAAACATCATTGGCCGGATGACCATACTTTCTATTCAGACCAATAATTCTCTTTTCTACCAATTGAACCAGGTGTTCGTCCCCTGGTAAGTTTTGTGAGTGCGCATCGGTATGGTCTGTCAGCAAGCCAAAATGAATGTTATCGTCTTTATTGGCCAGGAATCTTACCTCCAGGCCTTCTATCAGACTATCGATATCGTCCGGGTTGCTGATCAGTGTCGGAATGACCACCAGGGTTCGGCAGGGTGCAGGCACCCCTTTGAGAAAATCCATCCGGGGCAGCAGATCCGGCTTGACCAATAGGGTAGCAAGCCAGTTGACAATAGTTACCGCCAGTTGGCTAGTGGATAAAAGAGCAAGAAAAATGAGTAATAGCAGGAGCCACTCATGCAATCCGTCGCCATGCGCTTTGGCAATCAGAATACCGGCGGAAGAAAAACTGATCGCGCCAATAATGAACATGTACAACTGAAAAGGAAAACGTTTACATATTTTAAAAACGATGTCTTTGACAGTGAATCTTATTTTAACAATTTTTTCCGTTTGGGTCAATCCACGGTTGATCAGATAATAGCCGACATGCGTTTTGCGCAGATCGGCGTTTGTATCAGGAATGCTTTGATGGCAAAGGTCGATTGCGGTTTGGGCTACCTCAGGCTCAGAAAGTTTTGTCTTTTTGGAGATTTTTTCAACGATGTGCCGGTAATGATCCCGGGTATGAAAATCCATTTTGTCATAGACTGAAGCCGGATCTTTTCGTAAGGTCTCTTCGACTACGCTGGTCGACTCGACAAACTCGCGCCAGTCGGTCGTTCCCAGAAACCGGAGACTCCCAATGCTATTGCTCATGGAAACCTGGTCTGCTGCCTGCTTCTGATTTTCCTGGTGCACCAAATCATCAGTGGTAAGGCCGTTTTCTGAAAGGCGTTGCTCGATCCAGGTGAGCGGTAAAGACAAAATAGAGCCCTTACCCTGAAGCCTCCGGGTGAGTTCCGCAACAAAGGAGCTGACCAAGGGGGGGCCCGATCTGGCCATATCGGCAATGATCAGTATCAGACTTTTCGGATCCTTTTCGGCGGTCTCCGTCATCTGATCTGCCCAATAATCCGCCATATTTTTATTAATACGGTTAATGGCAATTTGCGCGGCCAGACGCCGCAGGTTCTCAATCAAGGCAAGGCGAAGCATGATCGGTATAGCCCAAAGTTCGCCGAGTTTGAGGTTGGTAACCATTTGGTAAGAGGAGATGAAGCTGCCCAGGCTTTTCAGATCCACGCGGCCATCGCTGTGTGAAATGATCTCAATGGCGATATCATACACCCTGGGCATGCCAGCCGAAGGGCCTTCAGAAAGTTGAGGGAGGTCGGAACTGTATCCTTTGGGCAAATGTTTTTTGCCTGTGCGCACCTGTTCTTCAATCAAATAGAAATTATCCAGAAGCCATTCGCCTGCCGGAGAAATCCTGCTTGTCGACTTGACGGATTCTGTGAGCAGGTTATGCACTTCCAAAAGCAATTCTTCATTATCTGCAAGTCTTTTCAGGAGCTGTTCTGTCTTTCGCCCCGTAACCAGCTCATGCCCTTTGGCAAGCGTTCTTGCATATAATTCCATTTGCTCGGCACTAAAAAGTTCGGAGCGGATGGGAGGCTTTTCATTTGCATATTTCCGTATCAGATTTTCACCGGGAAATAATACGCGCAGATGAGATAGTATTTCCTTAATTGGATTGTTCTTCACTAATTCTGGTTTTCTTTCTAAAAAAACATGGGGCAAAGATCGCGATAGGATACCATATCACACAAGATTCAATTAAAACCACGAATATGGTCAAAAAGTTAATGACATAGTTCAACATGGAATTTTTCAGAAGAAACCGGCGGCCAAAGATCAGTAGTCTATATTCTTACGGCTGCCCTACAGAGATTCATAACTCTTTATTTTGTTGTAAAGCGTTTTTCGATCGATCTTCAGCATCTCTGCTGCCTTGGATTTATTAAAATTGACCTGTTTCAATACGTTGATGATCGTGTCGTATTCTGCGTGCGTCGCCGCATTCTTTAAATCATTCCCTCTTTGGGGTTGCAAATGAACTGTCGCGGCAGGATGGTCCGGCGTATCTGCAGCCCGAAGTCTGAATTCGGATATTTCCGAAGGCAGCACTTTTGCAGATACCAGCCCTTTTTGCGTAAGAAGCGCCGCCCTGCGGATGACATTACGCAATTCCCTGAGATTTCCTGGCCAGGAATAATTAAGGAATATGTCCATGACCTCATCTTCAAATCCTTCCACCTCGGTCTCCTTGCCTAATTCCGCATTGGCCTTGGCTAAAAAATGTTTTGAAAAAAGGGGAATGTCTCCTTTGCGGTTGCGGAGCGGTGGCAGGAGGATCGAAAATTCATTGAACCGGTGAAACAGGTCCTCTCTGAATCTGCCCTTCCTGTAATTTTCATGAAGGCTTTCATTGGAAGCAACAATGATGCGGATATCCAAATCCATTTCTTTGGTGCCACCCACCCTTTTGAATTTTCTTTCCTGTATCACCCTAAGCAGCGCAGCCTGGATCTCATAAGAGAGGTTGGCCACTTCATCAAGGAATAATGTCCCGCCATTGGCGAGTTCAAAATGCCCTTCCTTATCGTTTAATGCTCCGGTAAAAGCCCCCTTTACATGTCCAAACAATTCACTTCCCGCCAATTCCTTGGATAATGTGCCGCAATCCATGGCGATGAAAGGATTATTCTTTCTTGGGCTGTTTAGATGGATAGTCCTGGCAAATACTTCTTTTCCTGTACCGCTTTCGCCATACAAGATGATGCTATAATTGGTTGGCGATACGAGTTCGATTTGACGGTAGAGATCCCGGGTCGTGGGATCCTGACCGGTAAGGAATTCATCATCCACACTGATTTTTCCTGCTGTATTGACCCGGTAACCTTTTTCCGATGACAGATCCGTGGAGGCAGGAACTGTGATCGCTTTATTGATAACATTCAGCACTTCGTCCGGGATCATGGGTTTGGTAATGTAGTCAAAGGCCCCGTTTTTAATAACTTCGATGGCAGTCTTAATATCCGAATATCCAGTGATGATAATCACCACTGCTTTGGGGTCCAGGGTCTTTATTTCGCGCAATACCTCTTTTCCTTCCTTATCACCTAATCTGAAATCGCACAAAACCACGTCAAATTTGGAAGCCTTGAAAACTGCGATACCTTTATTGGCCGTATACGCAATTTCTGTTTCAAAACCTTTTCTTTGTAGGAACTTGCTAAGGAGCAGGCACATGTCCGTGTCGTCGTCGATGATTAGGATCCGCTTCATTTGGTTTTATTTATTTTGATTAGGTAAATGGCCTCCGGAAAGGTAGCCGGGGAATCACACTATATCTTTAAACATCTTGCCAAAAACAAATTGTCCCTTAAACTGGATTTATAGGCAAACTCCCGGGAAAACATTCTACAAACTGTGGAAAAAAGTACTCAGCAAATCTAAAATCCTGCCTTTCTGACCATGAGCAGGGCCGACACTTCTGGCAACAAAATTGCAATTCTTTGATTTGAAGAAGATGATTTGGAAGAGCAAGACACTACATAAAATATGAAAGAAAATACCGGGATCTTAATCGTGGACGATGAATCGGATCTGTGTTACTTATTGAACGGTATGCTGAAAAGAAGAAATTTCAATATTGCGTTTACACATACGATATCGGGTGCCCAGGAGGCCTTAACCGGCGTGCTTCCGGCGTTGGTTATTTTGGATAATAAGCTCCCCGACGGGTGGGGATCAGAGTTTATTTCCTTTATAAAGGAAAATTATCCGACCGTAAAAGTGATGATGCTGACAGCCCACGACAGCGTGGCCGAAAAAACCAAGGCTTATCGCAACGGGGCGGATCTTTTTCTTGCAAAACCGCTGAACAAAGATTTGATAAATCAGTCCATCGATAGACTCATTGAGGTATAGGTTTTGCTGATTTATTTAAAATTGGGATGCCAATTAAATAAAAGTCGCATGGAAGTCATGGTTCAACAGCTAAAAGAATTGTCGATTGCCCTGGAAGAGGGAAAGAAAGAATGTGACCGACTGGTTTATACTGTGTCAGATCCGAAAGTAAGAAAATCGATATTGGGAATCGAATTGCAGAGTGTGCTTTATGCCAGTGAGCTGAAGGAGCAAATTCAACAATTAGGAGGGAGTGTAGAGCTTGAACCCGTAGAGATTCCCCTAAAGCCAAACCGTACCAAGGAGTCTAAAAATTTAGAAAAAGAGGTCATCGGCATTTGCCGCAATATAGAAAGGTCCGTCATAAAATTTTATGGGAGACTTTTGCAGGCTCAAATCGAAAACGATGGCCTTCGCCAACTGATCCGCTCCCAAATGAATGGTATAATGAGGAGCACCATGCACTTGAAACTTTTAAGTAAGTTAGTATATACAGGTTAGGATCTTGGGTTTTTCAAGGGGTTAAGGATGCTTTAAGGCATCCTTTTTAGTTTGTGGTCTGCACCCTTAACTAGTCAGGTTCGCCGTATTGTAGAAAGTTTTTCTCAAACCGGGAAACCGACGCAAAAGTTCTGCTCTAAAAGACTTTAAATGAGCTTAAAAAAATTTGGCAGGGAATTTCATTATATAGGTTGGATGATTGAGTTACCATAATTTTTATATCCATCAATTAAAAGAAAATTGTATGAACAACACAAAAGTATTACTGGGTTTTCTGGCCGGTGCATTTGCCGGAAGTATATTGGGTGTTTTGTTTGCCCCTGATAAAGGCGCTGAAACCCGAAGGAAGATATCTGAGAAAACAGGGGATCTTACGGAGGCCCTGAAAGAAAAAGTGTCGGATTTTGCTGAGGATATGAAGGACATGATTTCCAAGGCTAAAGAAGATGCAAAAGACGTTGCGGAAAAGGGATTTTCCAAGACAATGAATTGAGCCAACCGCAAAGGATTCTAAGGCATGGTTATCAGCTTTGGGTTCGGGCATCTTCATTATTTTGAATGCACAACAGATGAATAAAGCAAAATTAATAGAGCGGGAACTGATAAATACGGTTCCCGAATCTATATGAACAATACTATGACGGTTCTTAAACCTGGAACTAATATGGAAAACAATACTAGTATGGGAAGCCTTTTATCCGATGCAGAAGCGTATTTGGAAACAAAGGCGGACTTGTGGAAGTTGAAAGGGGTGGATACGCTTAGTGAGGTGGTCTCTTCTTCCGTAGTCAGTCTAAGTATGATTGGCCTTGTTTTGCTATTCGTGTTTACCTTCAACATAGGGCTTGCGCTGCTGATCGGCAGCTGGATTGGGAAATATTATTATGGCTTTTTTATTGTAGCAGGGATTTATGGAATAGCCGGTCTTGTTTTATATGCTTTCCGTAACCGTTGGCTGAAAACACCGATAAGCAATTCGCTTATTAATAAATTGCTCAATTAGATATATGGAAAACATCAGCACCGTTACCGAGCTTAGGACGGCAATTCTCAGGTTGGAAAGAAAAACCCTGGAACAAAAGCAATCGCTCGATGACCGGTTTCATGAAAAGGTCGAGAGCCTTAAACCCAGGAATATATTGAAAAAATATACGGGAGATATCTTATCCAGCCCGCTTAAGAACGGCGTAGTCAACCTGGCCTTGGCCGCCGGGACGGGTTTTGTAGTCAGAAAGATTCTTTTTAGAAGTGCCACGGGCAGGATCGCCAAACTCTTGCTCAATCTAGCCCAAATGGGGGTTAGCGGATTGATCGCAGCAAAATCCGCAAAATCTGCAAAATCGAGAGAGCTTAGGAACCATACTACGTATTAGCGCCGATTTACTTTTTTTTGAGATTTTTGAATTCCTGATTGATTTTTTTTTGATCGGCGGTTTTCCTCGCACGCCCTATTTTCACTAGCTTCATTTTACAGCTTCCTGCTGTTTACCATTTTTTTTTCTGAAATCAGTATTTGCGATTACTTTTAATTGAAATTCCTTTAAATGAATAAATGGGCAGGATTAATCATTTTATTTTTTTTCCTGGAGGCTTGCCGGTCTGTGGATGATCATATTCCCACCATTGGTTTTGCCGATGCTTTTGAAGACAATACTATTGAACAAGCCAAACAGGGGTTTATAGACGCCTTGAAGAAAAATGGATTTAGTGAAGAGCAGAAGACGATCCACCTTATTTACCGCAACGCGGAAGGAAATATTCCTGTGCTTACCCAAATCATCAAATATTTTATTTCACAAAAAGTGGCCCTGATCGCAACTAATCCCTCCCTGTCAACCATCACCGCCATTCAAAACACAAAGGACATTCCGGTCTTTATGATGGTGTCGCCCACGCCGGCCTTAATGAAGGTCATGGGCTCAGGCGGAGCGGCCCCTGCGAATTTATTTGGCGTCGCCGATGAGCTGGATTATATCGATACTTCTTTTGCCCTAATTAACAGCCTTATCAAACCCCGGCAAGCGCAGTTATCGGTGGGGATGATCTATAATCAGTCCGAGCCACAGTCGGTAGAAGCTTTGGAACGGATCAAACGGCTTGCCGACCGGTTGCATATTCATCTGGAATACCTTCCCGTAAACTCTACTTCGGATGTTCAGCTGGTAACTCAGTCTTTACTCAATAAACAAATCGATGCTTTTTTTGCAAACCCGGATAATACCGTTTTCGGATCTTTTGAAACCATCATCCAAGCCTGCAACAAAGCAAAAGTACCCGTTTTTACAAGCGAGGCTGGCTTGGTGAGCAGGGGAGCCGTGGCGGCCTTCGGTGCAGATATTTACCAATGGGGCTACCAGGCTGGAGAGCAGGCCGCGAGCTATCTGAAAACTGGCTCGGCTGGCGGTCTTCATTGGGAGCTAGTGAAAATCCGCAAACGCGTATTCAACGCTGCGGCGGCAAGGCAGTTTGGTATCAGCATTCCTCCAAATTTTGAACCCATCCACTAATGGAATTTTATCTTTCTGCCCTGATGCTGGGCCTGTGTTTATCCATGATGTCGCTGGGTATTTTCATAAGTTTAAATATCTTCAGGATTCCGGATATCACCACCGATGGAAGCTATACCCTGGGCGCAGTGGTTACGGCCCTGATGCTTACCCACCACGCACCGTTATGGCTTGCAATTCCGGCCACGATGTTATCCGGCGCCCTGGCTGGTTGTCTGACCGGAATCATCCACACGAAATTAAAAATCGACGCCCTCTTATCCGGCATCCTGGTCATGACCGCGCTCTATTCGATAAATCTTAGCCTGCTGGGAAGGTCCAATCTTCCGCTTATTGATATTTTTGGTATATTTTCTATTATTAAGCTAGGGGCAAATGAACTGTATGACCAACTTTTGGTGACCATGGTCTTTTTAGTCATACTGATCATCATCCTTGCCTATCTTCTAAGGACGGATTTCGGTATTGCCATGAGGGCAACCGGTAACAGTCAGTCAATGACGCGGGCCCTGGGTATCAACAATGATAGGATGAAAATCATCGGTCTCTCTATTGCCAATAGCCTGACTGCGCTTGCTGGTTTTCTGGTCTCCCAATACCAGGGATTTACGGATATTAATATGGGTATCGGGATTGTTATTGTCGGCCTGGGCTCCGTTATGATCGGAGACAGTTTGATCAGGTGGTTGAATATCCGTTCCATCTGGCTTCAATTACTGATGATGGCTATAGGCGCGCTGATCTTTCAGTTTGTACTGGCTTTTACACTAACCATGGGCGTGAACCCTAATTTGTTAAAACTAGTCACGGCTGTATTTGTATTACTGATAGTTGGAATTCCGGGATTACGCTTGAAAAGAGCCATATGATTGTACTCAAACATATCCATAAAAACTATAATAAGGGAAAACCTTCTCAGGTTCCGGCGCTGCAGGATCTTTCTTTAACCTTGGCCGATGGTGAGTTCGTAGTCCTGGTTGGACCCAATGGTTCGGGCAAAACCAGTTTGCTGAATATTATTGCCGGCTCGGAATACCCTAGTGAAGGTGAGATATGTTTTGATGAAAAAAATGTCACGAAGATCCCTGAATACCGGAGAAGCCGCTGGATTGCCAGGGTCTTCCAAAACCCACTCAGCGGGACAGCTCCTGACCTGAGCATTCTGGATAATTTTCGCTTGGCTGCTCTTAGAACGGGCCGGAAAAAACTGACCATTGGTATCGATGAGGCTTTTAAAAAGAAAGTAAGGGACAGTATTAGCAGGCTGGGTATGGGTTTGGAAAATAAAATAGAACAACCCATGGGATCATTATCCGGGGGACAGCGTCAGGCTTTGACCCTCCTGATGAGCGTTATGGATGAGACAAAAATCTTGTTGCTGGACGAACCCACGGCCGCACTTGATCCCCGTTCGGCCCGCCTGATCCTGGAGACAGCTGACCAATTGATCCACGAATTAAAACTCACCACCGTACTGATCACCCACAATCTGAAAGAAGCCCTGCTGTATGGAACAAGGCTGATCCAGCTCGGTGAAGGAAGGATCGTCCGAGATTTGGATGGCAGAGCAAAAGAAGACTTATCGCTAAACAATATCTTTGATTGGTTCAACTAGACCGGGCACGGAATTTCTTTGGTGCGTATGGTTTTTCCAATTTAATCAAGCGATATTGATCTTGCCGGATACCAAGGAGGCGATGCAAAGCGTTGAACGGTTTGCAATATTGCATTTCTATACTTTACTTTGCACCATCAATGATCGAAAAGACAAAACCCAGTACCGGAACGGAGAAATGATGCCAAAGACGAGCATCATATTATTTCTGACAGCAATTGTTTGTTCGGTATGCTCATTCAACACCCACCCGCCACAAAAGGCTGCTATCCGGACCATCATTATTGATCCCGGACACGGTGGCTTTGATCCGGGGACCAGCGGTCTATTCTCGAAAGAAAAGGATGTTACCCTGGCTATTTCCTTAAAACTGGGGGCGGCTATACAGGAAAATTTTCCAGATATAAAAATTGTGTATACCCGTACGACGGATATCATGCCTGGAAATGCGACCAGCATCCATGAAGGGCTTGTATACCGCGCAAATTTGGCTAACCAGTCAAAGGGTGATCTGTTTCTTTGCATACACGCAAATTCAGACGGCCATGCGGCTGGGCGTTATGAAGTCAAGCGGGTGATTGGGCATAAATGGGTAAAGAAGGGGACGAGGAAAAAAAAGGTCCCGATATATGATTCGCACTGGGTCAAAAATACTGAAGTGGGGACCGTAACTTATATCTGGAAAGCCAATTGGGGAGAGTATAAGGGATCCGTCATCAATCAAAAGGATTTGGGAGAAGAGAATATGGGTGACAGCACGGTTTCTGCTTTCGACCTGAGTTCACCTGAGGCCCGTATGCGCGCCCAGCTATACGAGAAAAAATATTTTGCAAATAGCGCTTATTTTGCCACCCTGGTCGAAGACGAATTTGCAAAAGCCGGACGTCATAGCGTAGGACCTGCACAGCGTGATGTGGGTATATGGGTATTGGAGGCAACCGGAATGCCCAGCGTGCTGATTGAAACGGGATTTTTGACCAATGAGGAAGAGGAGATATATCTCAACAGTGAGGACGGACAAAAAGAAGTCGTTCAAAATATCATTGATGCGCTGAAACGCTATAAGGACTCACTGGAAGGCACCCATAGCGCTCCAGTCAGCGATTCTACTTCTTCTGGATCCGCAACCCTGGTCAACCCTTGAGAGAAGTCTGACAAATCCTCCCGGATCGATAAACAAACGGTCATAAAATTACCCTAAAAGGCCCTGTATATAGCTGGCGCTGTCCTTAAAGGTCTCAAATCTCATTTCTACAAAAAAATTCTTAACGCCTCCCGTTTTGGCAGCCACAAAAAATGCCTTCCAATCGATGACACCCTGTCCAATAGGAACTTCTTTTTTATCGGTCGTCCAATCTGAGAGGTGTGAAGAGATAAATCTGCCCGGATATTTGTTAAAATAGTCAGCGGCTTTGTAGCCCAATGTGACGACCTGCGTCTGAAATTGCATCTTCACCAGGTCGGGGTCAAACTCACTCATTAAAGCATCATAAATCAGTTGGCCTTCCAGTTGCGCAAATTCAAAGTGATGGTTGTGAAAACCTGTATGCATTCCTGCACTTTTTATTTTTGCCGCAATTTTATTGAGTTTATCTGCTGAATCCTTATAATCCTTTATCGTAGCGGTTGCAGGCAGCCAAAACGTGGAGCAGATCATCTGGGACAGGCCCAAGGCATGAGCAAAATCAATACGTTCATCCAGCTTATTGGTGAGTTCATCCATCGTGAAATGGCAGCTTGGGCAGTGTAATCCTGCATCTTCGATGGTGCTGCGGATGTCCGCTGTTTTCATGTTAACGAAGGAACCAAATCCAATAGTGGCATAACCAGAGGGTGAACACATTTCAACCAGTTGGTATCCGAAACCGGACATGGTTTTGAGTGTCCCTGCAAAATCTTTGGCAAGCAAGTCTCTTATTGGAAATGTTTGAAATCCAATCGGCTGAACCGCCTTCATCCCAATCCCATGGGCTTTCAGCATCTCCGGAAATTGGGAGAAGGCCAGCATGGTCCCCAGACCCATGGCGCTTTGGCCGATAAATCGACGTCTATCTAATTTTTTCATATCAAAAATTTATGATAATCCATTTTATTTTTTTCAGATCGTTGCAGGATCCCATCCAGTTCTATAATCCCTTGTAAGGTATTTATTAGCGGAGCTGACATTGGTGATGGTCCTGCTGGCCGCATCATATTTCAGCATGCGTCTTGACCTGAGTGAAGCTGCATACAAATTAATGGCTTCCGTGATATGTTCAGCCTCACCAAAATTTCCGGGATATTGGTTTCCGCTGATGCATGAGTCGGCAAAAAGCTTTAGTGCTGCCTTCATCTTTTCCCCTTCATTATAACCACCGGTCTTTGGAGCCTCCGCTGGTTCCTTATTATTCGGGTTAAGCAGTTTGGGATTATCTACATTGAATCCAGCCAGTATTTTCCCTTTATCGCCTACGAACATCATACCTTCTGCGGGCAATTCTTTATCTTCCTGGAGAAGTTCCATTGGTACTGCAGGCCGGACGCCGCCATCATACCAGCAAAGATCTACGGCAGGTCTGGATCCATTTGCAGGATATTTGAACCTTACCGAGCTTGCCATCGGGAATGAGAAATCATTCGGGATCTGGAACGGTACCGGATCATGCATACCCACTACATGACTTAAATTTGGTTCAACGATCGTAGGAGCCGTTAACTGAAGGGCGTTGAACACGGTCCAAAGGCTATAGTGCCCCATATCAGCCATCGATCCTCCGCCGAAATCATACCATCCCCTGAACACCATATTGGTATAAGTTGGGCTATATGGGCGATCGGCTTCAGGACCCAACCAAAGATTCCAATCCAAACCAGTAGGTACGGGAGGAGTATCCATCGGTAGGGTTGGATACTGTGGCCAAACCGGCCGGTTAGTCCAATTATGCACTTCCTGCAGGGTTCCGATAGATCCATCATTGATCCATTTCATTACCTGTTCCATCGATCCGTTGGAATCCCAGGGGATCAAATGCGTGATATTCTTACTGGCACGGGCCATTTCAATCAATTTTTTACCTTCCAGCAGTCTGTTGGAAAGTGGCTTGTGCATCAGTACATGTTTATTTCTTTTTAATGCAGCCATGGCAAATACACCATGGAGATGATCCGGTGTCATGATTTTTACTGCATCCAGCCCCTTTTCTGTCTCCAGGAGTTCCCGGTAATCGGAATAGCCCGTGCATCCTTTGAATTTATCAACCGCCCTAACTTTTGCATAAAAGGCATCCACAATTGCCTTTCCATTTTCTCTTCCCCCGGGAACCCCGTTTTCTCCACCCGGAGTCCAGTTCATGTCTTGAATGGCAGTACGTATTTCATACCTCAGGCCATCTTTTGACCAATCTTTATATCCTACTGCGTCCCGGTTAGGATCGCAAACGGCGACGACCTGGATATTGGGAACGGTGAGCATGGGTAGTAATTCCCGGAGCCCTTGTGTGCCGCAGCCCACATAGGCGAGTGTAATCTTATCGCTTGGGGCTACAAAACCTCTTCCTCCAAGCACATGCCGGGGTACAATACTAAAAGTCAATGCTCCGGTAGCAGCCAGCTCCACAAATTTTCGCCGGTTGATGGATAGGGGATTGGCTTGAGTAGATTCCGGAACAGGGTTTTGACCAGGCGTAGTCTCCGCGTTTGGTTGAGTGACCTTTTTCATATATGCTGCATTTATCGTTAAGAGCACAAAAATTAAACATAATTAATTGCACGACAAAAAAATTGATGCAAGGAGCCTGTTAGAAATGAGCATGGGGTCAGGTTGAAAACAAGAAGGGATGGAATAGCCGTGGATCCAAAGGATAAATTGATAATCAGCTCGCCCAAACCCGTGCTTGGCTGCGTAAAAATAATTTCGCATAATTCAACGATGCATTTGAAACTTATGTATATTTGAAAAAATGCATTTAATTACAAAACCCACCGCCTACCGGAATTAACTATACACTAAAACCTATATATGTTGTTCGACAAAATCATCAATACCATTTTTTCTTTTGGCGCAGCCCTGGTAGTGTTTGGAGCTTGGGCTAAACTCGAGCACAAAGAATTTGGCAATACTGCCCTCACCGTCGGGATGTTGGTGGAAACGGGCATTTTTTGCATGTATGGATTTTTGGAATGGAGAAAACAAACGGTCAGGCAAAATCCAACAGAGGAGCCGGGACCTGAGGGCTTGGATGTCGATGAATTGACCGACACTATGAAGCAAACCAACCAAATCCTGAAAAAGGTTTTTAAAACACAGGACTAAGGATTGGTAGGCTCATGAAGCCCAACCTAAATCTTTGTTCATCTGCAGGTATGCATATCATTCTTATGTATATTTGGTCTAGTTTTTTTCTATGATATATTCTACAGAATTAATAAAGGGGACGCTAAAAACCATCATTCTTAAGCTGCTGGTGGATAATAAAAGAATGTATGGTTATGAGATCACACAAAAGGTTAAGGAATTAACTTTGGATAAGATCAAAATAACCGAAGGGGCGCTCTATCCAACCCTGCATGCGCTGGAAGCTGATGGATTGGTCACTACCAAGACCGAATATATCGGAAAGCGAGTCCGGAAATATTATAGTCTTAGCCAGGCAGGCAAAGTAAAAAGCAAGGAGAAAATCAGCGAACTCTCCAATTTTATTGGAACCATGATTTCTTTATTAGAAATTAAACCGAAGTCGGCCTAATGTACTGCATCAGTGATCAACAGATTGATTTTATTGTTCAGGATATCAGCAAGCATGGTATCTGCACTGAGAGTTTGAAACAGAATCTGGTGGACCATATTTGTATCATCATTGAAGAGAATCTTGAAGAAAACGGTGATTTTCGACTTTTCTATGAGGCTACCATCAAAACCTTTTATACGGAAGAATTGAGGGAGATTGAAGAACAGACTTCCTATCTGCTGCATGTACAAGGCCCGCATTGGTTGCTTGGCAGAAATCAATTCTTCCTCCTATTGTTCATACTATTTATTGGGCCCTTTATCGCTTACGATATAGCCTGGATGTTCAATTCCAGACAATACAGTGGTTTTAGCCTTCCCGCGGAGATTTGGGAAAGTACCACGGTCTTTGCCTTGTTTCCATTTTTAGTGTTATTTGTTCTGTTCTTGACCCCCGACAGTTTGGATCCGCTTATACCCAAAAGATCCAGAATCCTGATCGGAATAAAACCTTTTATTAAAATCATTCCACCAGACAAAACCCCAAGGTTGGTGTGACCCTAAGCATGACATCTGCACAAAATAGGTTGATCTCCCCTCTACTACGAAAGGGGTAAAATTCTAACTTGCGGAAGAAGCAACATGTTTTTTGATGATTTTTCCGCTACGAGATTAGCCGTATCCCGTAAATGACCATCGGAGGCCGGTCGACATTTGTTTGCTAACAGACACTTAATCTTGGATGACAATTTGCATGGGTTATGGCCCTAGATTAAAATCTAAAAAGATATTTAACCTGCACTCCCTCAAATCATTGTTTATTTTCTTTATTTAATGTGTAAAAATCTAATAAAAAATAGTTGGCTTAATAAAATATTCTGTATTTTCAATCCAATTAGACCCCCTGATGATTTTAGTAAAAAATATTCAATTTTCTCGTAATATCAAGGCTGCAATCAGCATAAAGGAATTTAATTTCAGAAAACTGCAAAGTGCACAAGAACCGATGTATCAAATTGACGTCAGCGATGAGCGCGGCAACCGGCACTTTTTTTCCATGCATCTTGTCGATGGACAATGGAAAATCCAAGGACCATTAATCGTAAATTGGATCCTTGAAGCGGAACCTTTGCTGCATCAAGCCATCGAACACCGGGAAGCACAGACGTAATGCTTTAGAGGATTCTGCGTGTTGATGAGATGGCATTCTGCATATTTTTCCAATCTGGCCATCGTAGGATTCCTTCCGCTAGCTATTTAATAGGTAATCCTTTTTTAATTTTTTTATTTTCATCGCGCGGGTGGGGGCGCACCATAATTTGGCTCCAGTTCAGTGAAAAGAATCAACTTTGTCGAAATTTCTACCTCAATAAAAAACAAAAAATGATACAAACAAAAGGATATGCAGCCCAAAGCGCTAAAGACTCATTAGCTCCCTGGAATTTTGAACGGCGGGAAGTAGGACCACATGATGTGCAACTGGAAATTAAATTTTGCGGCGTATGTCATTCGGACCTTCATCAGATAAGGGACGAGTGGGGTGGCGCCATTTTTCCAATGGTTCCGGGGCACGAAATTGTTGGCACGGTAAATAAGGTTGGCAGCCAGGTAAAAAAATTCCAGCCCGGCGATTTGGCCGGAGTAGGATGTATGGTGGATTCCTGCAGGATATGCGACAATTGTAAGGAAGGTCTTGAACAGTTTTGTACTCATGGAGGATCATTCACCTACAATGGTCATGAGCAGGATAAAAAAACACCTACATACGGTGGATATTCCAAAACGATTGTCGTTCATGAAGATTTTACTTTGCACATCAGTAAGAAACTTGATCTGGCGGCGGTAGCACCCCTGTTATGCGCAGGGATTACTACCTATTCCCCATTAAAACATTGGAAAGTCGGCAAAGGCCACAAACTAGCAGTCCTTGGCCTGGGTGGTCTGGGACATATGGCCGTTAAATTCGGAGTTGCATTTGGCGCAGAAGTGACCGTACTGAGTACCTCGCCAAAAAAGGAAGCAGACTCTAAAAAATTAGGTGCCCATAAGTTTAAGGTCACCACCGATAAAGAGCAAATTGAATCGGTGACAGGTTATTTTGATTTTATCCTGGATACTGTTTCAGCCCCTCATGATTTGAATTTTTATTTGTCTTTGTTAAAGACAAATGGCGTGCAAATCTGCGTGGGTGTACCTCCCGAAGCGTTTGGACTTAACGCATTCAGCATTATCGGAGGCAGGAAAAGCGTAGCCGGTTCACTCATTGGCGGACTTCCGGAAACCCAGGAGATGCTGGATTATTGCGCTGACCATGGAATTGTTTCTGATATTGAGCTGATTGATATCAAAAATATCCACCCCTCTTATGAACGAATGTTAAAAGGCGATGTGCGTTACCGTTTTGTCATTGACATGGCGACGCTTTGATAATTTCAGGAATCGAGGTTTAATTATGCATGTGCGGCGCTGCTGAAAACTCAAAACTTGTCTGGATTGGGCCGATTTTTTGATATGCAAATGCTGATCCACTACAGCATGGAGATTGAAGACAGCTTCAGCATAAAACTGACGTTTTTTCTACTACATGCATCTTTTCTAAAAGCTCTTTTCAAACCCCATAGAATTTGCTGAAATTTGTCCGGAGTTTGTGCATTTTGTTTTAGTTTCATTAGTCGCTTAGACGAGTGCACCAATTTTTTAAATTAAACGGTAACCAAAACAAAACCTGCCAAAAATGAAAAGCTTTTCCATTATTTTGGTTCTTATTCATTGGAGCTTTCTCCTTTTCGCCCAATCTACCGGAACTCCGGATTATTATGACGCATTGAATTTGATTGATAAATGGATGAGCGGACAGCATGATTTTGACAGGTTACCTGGAATTTCAATTGCCATTGTAAAAGATCAGAATATTATCTGGAGCAAAGGATATGGATTTGCTGATTTGGAAAAAAAGATACCCATGGATCCCGGGTCCATATGCAGCATATGTTCCATTTCTAAATTGTTTACATCTATTGCGATTATGCAATTGGTGGAACAAGGTAGGGTCAGGCTGGATGATTCCATTAAAGCTGTCCTGCCTTCCTTCAATTTGGTTCAACAATATCCGGAAAGCGGTCCCATTACCATACGCTCTTTGTTATCCCATTCCTCAGGGCTGCCCAGGGAATCGGACTATCCGTATTGGAGTGCGCCGGATTTTAATTTTCCAACCGAAAAGCAGGTGAAGGAAAAGTTAGGAAGTCAGAAGACCCTTTACCCTGCCTCAACCTATTTCCAATACAGCAATCTGGGAATGACAATCCTAGGTGAAGTGGTGGAACATATATCAGGCATCACTTATGAGCAATATGTGGAAGAAAATATCCTGCAACCTTTGCGTTTGGCAGATACCCATCCTTTTCTCCCAGAAAAACTATGGGGAACAAAAATGGCTACTGGATATAATAGCTTACACAGGGATGGCCACAGGGATAAAATGCCATTCTTTCAGGCCAAGGGGATTGCGCCGGCCGCGGGCTTTTCTTCTAATGCAGAAGATTTGGCCCGTTTTGCGAGCTGGCAGTTCCGCTTACTATCCAACGGTGGTAAAGAAATTATCAAAGCCTCTACCTTGCGCGATATGCAAAGGGTACAGTTCCTAGATCCCGACTGGAAGACCGCGTATGGATTGGGATTTGCGGTCCTCAACGTTAATGGAAACACTTTTGTTGGACACGGTGGTTCCTGCCCTGGCTATCTCACTTCACTATTGATGGATAATAAGGAAAAATTGGCGATTATAATCATGATCAATGCCCAAGGTGAATCTACAAGGAAATATGGAAATGCCATTTATGATATCCTTAAAAAGGCAGTTTCTCCTGGTAACACTCCTGCAAAGGACAGTCTGGATCTCAATGTCTATGCTGGGAATTATGATGAATATGCATTTGGTAGTGAAACGGTAGTCTTTACATGGAAGGGGAAATTGGGTATGCTGGATCTGAGATCGGTCGACCCGGCAAATGATATGTTTCTGCTAAAGCATGTCGCCGGCGATACTTTCAGGAGAATCAGAAAGGATGATGCGCTTGCTGAGGAATTTAGATTCGAAAGAGACAAGGATGGAAAAGTGATAAGGATGTGGGCTCCCTCTAATTTTGAGAATAAATTACCATAACTCTTAGCCCCGATCTTCACCATTGCAAACGAAGATTATAGTTGGGCCCAGAGAGGCTAATCGAGTGAAATGATTAAAATATTATCTGTTGAGTTTTTTAAAACCCAAAACATATCTGAATAGCAATACAGGTCAATTATTTAATATAAAATGAAATACAGGAATTTAGGCAATAGCGGCGTAAAGGTCTCGGCGATTGGGCTGGGATGCATGGGGATGAGCCATGCCTACGGCAGGCCGGACGATATAGAATCGATTGCCACTTTGGAAAAAGCAATTGAAATAGGAGTCAATTTCTGGGATACGGCGGACATCTACGGCAACGGTGAAAATGAGAAATTGATTTCAAAAGTGCTCAAGCCAAACCGGCATAAAATAATCCTTGCCACCAAGTTTGGTTTTGCGTTGAATCCGGAAGGCAAAAACGCGTCATTCAATGGCTCCCCTGATTACATGAAAAAGGCCGTAGAACAAAGTTTGAAACGGTTACAAACCGATGTAATCGATCTATATTACGCGCACCGGATCGATCCCCAGGTGCCTGTGGAGGAAATGGTTGGCGCCATGGGAGGACTGGTAAAGGAAGGTAAGGTAAGATTCATCGGTCTGTCAGAAGCTTCTCCGGCATCCATACGAAAAGCCTTCAGCACATTTCCTATAACCGCACTGCAGAGCGAGTATTCACTTTTGTCAAGGGAGGTGGAGGATGCTATATTGCCCTTATGCAAAGCCTTCAATATTTCGTTTATCCCATTCAGCCCTTTAGCAAGAGGGCTCGTGACAAATACCCTGAACCTGAACGAGCTCGTGGATAAGGATTTCAGAAAATCTTTGCCCCGGTATCAGAGTCAGTATGAAGCCAATAACAAAAGTTTATCCTCCGGATTTGCTGAAATTGCCCATTCAAAGAACTGCACGGCAGCCCAACTCGCACTCGGCTGGTTGCTTGCCCAAGGCGATAATATCATTCCCATTCCAGGTACTAAGAAAAGAACCTACCTCAAGGAAAATGCTGGTGCTGTAGATATCATACTTAGTGATGAAGACAAACAGGCAATAGAAAAATTATTGTCTGAATATCCAAATACCGGCGATAGGTATGATCCGAACAATCTAAGGTTCATCGACAAAAATTAAAAATCAGCTTCGCTTTTGGGGGTGAGGCTGGATAGCGATTTAGCGAAATGATGAGGTAGTCATTACGATCCTGCAAATCATTTTTGCTCACCTCATGATATTTCCAATTGTTCAGCCTTTGAACGGTCGTGAGCATACTCAAATATTCACTGGGAAATGAAAAAGGAAAATCTTCTTTTTTTTAAGAGCAGAATGGTAAAAGGATTATTCAAGTCATTTTGATAGCTTTGTCTTAGGTGGCCGACACTCCATTTCTAACGATTCATTTGAAAAATAATCAAGATGACAAAACAGAAAATTACCGCAGATCCAAAAAAACTTAGCCGTAAGGATTTCATCAGGAATTCTGCCCTGGCTGCCACAGGATTTTATATTGTTCCCCGGCATGTCATGGGGGGAAGAGGCTATGTGGCGCCAAGCGATAAATTATATATTGCTGCCGTGGGTTGCGGCGGAGAAGCAGAAAATGACATACATCATTTTGCTACAGCCCCGAAGAAAAACGCTGTAGTGGCTTTTCTCTGCGATGTGGATGACCGGATGGCCGCCCCTCGCCGCAAGGAATTTCCCAGTGCGCCATTTTATCAGGATTGGCGCGAAATGTTTGATAAGGAGAGCAAACATTTCGATGCAGTGACGGTCGCCATCCCTGATCACAATCATGCCATTGTGGGACTATCGGCCATGCAGCTCAAAAAACACCTCTATCTTCAAAAGCCACTTACGCATGATATTTATGAAGCTAGGATCCTCACACAGGCGGCTTCGAAATATAAAGTGGTAACCCAAATGGGAGATCAGGGCGCATCCTGTGAAGGCATGAGAACATTGAGGGAATGGATGGAGGCAGGCTTGCTTGGAGACATTGAAAAAGTATACAACTTTACCAACCGTCCTGTCTGGCCCCAAGGAATACCCTGGCCGGACAAACATCCTGCGGTGCCAAAGGAATTAAATTGGGACCTGTGGCTCGGTACTGCTGAAAAGACAGAATACTTCGACAATTTGGTTCCCTTTAACTGGAGAGGCTGGTGGCGTTTTGGAACAGGAGCATTGGGCGATATGGCCTGCCACATTATAGGTCCATCATTTAAGCTTTTGAATCTGGGCTATCCCACTGAAGTCACCTGTAGCGCTACTACCGTTTATTCCGGGATATTTAAAGAGGCGGATTATCCTGAGAGTATTCCACCTTCCAGTCAGCTACGCTACAAATTCAAACTTAAAGATGGGCGGGACCTGAAACTGTATTGGATGGACGGAGGCATGATTCCTGATCGTCTTGATGAAATGGATGCTGATCCCAATGAAAACGAAACGCTCGCTACCATTATCGGTTCGGATGATTATGAGGGTGGCAGTTTATTTATTGGCACTAAGGGGAAGGCAGTCTGCGGCTGGGGTGGTCTTGATCCTAAACTGCTGCCACTGTCGCTCAATAAGGATATTCATGTCCCAAAAAAATATCCGCGCGTAGAGGGTGATATGGATGGGCATTGGTGGCAATGGGTGGATGCTTCCATCGCTGGTTACGGAAATATGGAAGTAGATTCTCCCTTTGTTGGATATGCGGGGCCTTTGACAGAAACAGTTCTCATGGGGAATTTATTACTGAGGTGTTTCAACCTCCGGCAAAAAGTCAAAAAGAACGATCCGGTTTATGGTAATATGGATGAAATCGAAACCCCGGGACGCTATCTCAATTATAAATGGGATGGAGAAAACATGAGAATCACCAATTTTGAACCCGCCAATCAATTTGTCAAAAGGACATACAGACAGGGCTGGGGAGAATTGAAGTTATGATCTATTGGCCATTTGCAGAGAAACGGATCAACAAGAAGAATGTCATTGCGAATCATAGTAAAGCGCTGCTGCGCCAAGCAGGCCGCTGTTGTCCAGGTCAGAAATCTGAATTTGAAGCCGCTCAAGCGATTTTGGAAATGCAAAACCCCGGATCTGTTCCCACATGGATTCCTGGAAATAGTCATAGGCCAGGCGGACCGAGCCACCCATAATGATTAGCTCGGGATCATAAGTGTAGAGGATTACCTTGATTGCATTTCCCAAATGTCTTCCCATTTCGGCATACCAAGCCAAGGCTTCTTTGTCTCCTTGTTTAGCCCTTTGAAAAACAAGTTCCCCATCCGTGTGGTGGACATTTTGAAAAAACTGCCCGCTGCAATAATATTCATACACCTTATCCATGTATTCGACCATGCCAAATTCGCCTGCACCGCAGTTGGGACCGGCATATAGCCTGCCATTGATGATGATGCCCGCGCCCATTCCTGTTCCGATAGCAAGCCCGATCATGGAACGGTGACCTTGGCCTTTCCCAAAATAGAATTCCCCTAAGGCAAAGCAATTGGCATCATTATTCACCAGTACGGGCAGGCCGAAACGCTTTTCCATCAATTTTTTAAGATGCACTTCTTTCCAGGAGGGGATGTATTGGACATCATAGACAATTCCTTGATCGACATCAACCACACTCGGAACCCCGATGCCAATCGCCTGAACATGGTCATCCATTAAGACATCCACCAGTGCATACATATCCTGAAGCACTTCTTCCTCCTTGCCTGCGCTATTGATTCGTTTTGACTGGATGTTTAGGATGCTGGCTTTGTCCACCCAGGCACTCCTGATATTGGTGGCGCCCAGGTCGACTCCGATCAGTTTTGGATGTTTTTCCATATTCAGCTATTAGCCTTTTTTTTCTTAAAAAGTTGAATGGTTTTATTGGTGATGATTGGGCGGGCCCAAAAACCGATGCTGAGAATATATCCTATGGTGAGATACAAAAAGAACATACCAAATCTCAATCCGAGCTGGTCACCCAGCCATCCGATGATCAGGGGCACAATGGCGCCACCGATGATGCCAGTGACAATAATGCCTGAAAACGAACCATGATGTTCATTTACTGAATTGAGCGCAAGGGAAAAAATGATAGGATACATGACCGATGCGAAAAAACCCGTAACCGGAAATGCTACCAACGAAACGCCTTTTGAACCAAATAACGCGAGGGTCAGTGAGAGCAGGGCTGCCAGGGTAAAACTGATCAGCACCTTCCGGCTATCGATAATTTTTAGAAGCAATAAACCGACCACGCCACCCGCAGTCATAAGCCCCCAGAAATAGGCTACGCTTTGTGCTCCGGTCGTTTGCGGGTCATACCCGTGATAGGTTGCTAAGAACTGGCTCATCCAATTTGCGATGCCCTGTTCTGTACCCACATAACAGATCATGGCAATAAAATACATGATCACTACCCGCTTTTTAAATAAATCAATATGTGTTTTAATCGGACCGACCTCTTCCTCCTTTTTAAGCTCCACTTTTGGAAATTTGGAGAAAATAATAATGACAATCATTAAGAGGCAAATGCCGGTAAACAACCAGTACAGCGAAATCCAAGGAAGGTTGGATGGAACCATCGACCGGAAGGAGGAAAGAAAATTGCCAGCATCATTGAGGTGCAACACCAGGTAAGAATATACCAACGGGCTGAGAAAAGAAGCTGCGCCGAATATCAGTTGGGCCAGAACGGAATTGAAGGCATAGTGTTCCTCCCCGCCAGAAGTACGCAACAGTGGATTGATGACGACCTGTAGCATTGCCATGCCACATCCAATAAGAAATAAGGATAATACCGCAGTCAGATAGTTTGGAAAAATGGCCAGAAGGAGTGATCCGAAAAATGCCACCACGAAGCCAGCGACCATAATTTTTTTCTCATGAAATTTTTCAATCAACATTCCTGAAGGGATCGACATCACGCCATAGGCAATAAAAAAAGCGAAAGGCAGCAGCGCAACCAAGGTCAGGCTAAGGCTGAAATCCTTTATCATATCCGGAATCAGGGGTCCTATGACGTTGGTCAGAAAAGAAATGACAAAAAAAGTCAGCATGATCAGTGCTACGATATAATAGTTGCGCTTCATAGACTTCTATTTTTGGGAAAGCAATATAACCAAAAATGCATAAGAGGTTCTATTATTTCCCGTTTGCCAGTTTTCGAAACCAAGTGATCAGTATGCCCGAAAGAAAAATGCTCAAGGTGCAGATCACGATCGTCATATCCGTATGCATGCTGTTGCGGAGGGCCGCATACGGCTCCGGTATAAGCTTGGGAAAACTCATCCAAAGCAAAACAAAAATCCCGATGATCACGGCCAATTTTGCCTCTGCATTGCTCGACTGCCGGCTAAGCATCCCCAGTAGAAAAAGACCAAGCATTCCCGCGGCGAATGTGCCCGAAAGTTGCCACCAGGCATCCAAAATACTTTTTACACCAATCAGGGAAACGCCGGTAATGATTCCCAGCAGGCCAAATACGCCAGTCGATGCATAGAGTATCCGCAGTGTTTGTTTATCAGAAATCCCGGGTTTAATATGCCTTTTATAAATATCATAGGTGAATACGGTGGCCGATGCATTGATACTGGAACTGATCGTACTCATGGCGGCAGAAAGAATCGCAGAAATTATTAAACCTGCAATTCCCACTGGGAGAACCCTGACCATGAATTCAGGTAGCGCTTTATCCCCGTAGTCTGATGGTTGAAGGGTAGCTGCATACCCGCTCAAACGCTCAGCACTGGTGCCGGCAGGTAATAATTCTGAGGCTCTTCTCAACCTGATGACCGATGAAAGACCAGGGTGCACCTGAAAATAGGCATATAGACCAGTGCCAATTAAAAAGAAAAGTAATGAAACGGGCAGGTAAAGCTTGACGCAAAGCCAAAGCGACTTAACTGCCTGCTTTTGAGTGGGGGTGGTTTTGCAACGCTGAATATAATTTTGATCGATCCCAAAATTGCAGAGGTTAATAAAAATTCCATAAAGAAAAACGACCCAGAAACCAGCAATGGTAAAGTCCAACCTGAAACTTCCCAAACTGAATTTGTGGTCTTTTTTTCCGATTTCCATAATATGCTGCCATCCTCCAGGCATATTACGCAGGATCAGTAATAATAACAAGATGGCACCAAATGTTTTGATGACAGCCTGGATAACTTCCGTCCAAATTACAGCTTCAATTCCTCCAAGTAAAGTATAGATGATGATGATCGTCCCCATTACTGTCATTATGGAGAACATGGAAAATCCGGTCAGAGCCTGTAAACTCAAGGCGATACCCAAAAAAATAGATCCCATCCTGGCCAGTTGTGTAAGCAAGAAGCAGCCTACTGCATACATGCGGGCCCATGGCCCGAACCGCTTTTCCAAATGGCTATATGCGGAGATTTCTTGGGTGCTCCGGTAAAAAGGGATAAAGTATTTGGCTGCGATCCATGCAGCAAATGGCATGGACAAACTAAATACAAATGAACTCCAGTTGCTTCCAAAAGCTTTACCCGGAATTCCTAAAAAGCTATTGCTGCTGAGAAAAGTAGCGTATATGGAAATTCCGGCAGCCCATCCCGGAATTTGCCCTGAAGCGCGCGTGAACTGATCGGCATCCCGGTTTTTGAAAGAAAACCACAATCCCGTAAAAATCATTGCGATTAAATAGAGACCGACAATGATCAGGTCTGCTACAGGAAGTTGTTTCATAAATAAAACGGGCTTATTTCCAACCGCTCACACCATCCCAGGAATCTCAAATAGATTTCATCAAGAATCTTTTTCTGGATTGTCGTTAACTCCAGTGGGTATACCCTGCTGGTCTCCTTGATTCTGATGCCCCTGTTTTTCAAAAAATATTTTGAACTCGCAGGGTAACCTTCATGAATCAGGGGATCGGTATGTGTCAATTCGGCCTGAAGCCATTCTGCCTTTTCTTTTTGTTCGGGTTGATTGGCATACGCGCATAGCCATGCCAATAACTCAGGGTAAAAATTTCCGGCAATCGCGGATAAGCCTCGCGCACCAGCACGCAGCGAAGCAAGTGCGTTTGGTGTATGGGCATCATAAAACTCCAGCTCTTCATTTTTCTGATCGCTCATCACATCCAGCTTCTTCCTGACCAGGTCTATTTTTAGTGAAGTATCCTTGTGATATATCAAACGCTTGCTTTCCAACAGGCGCCCGAATACTCCCGCCGAGATTATTCTTTTATAAGGCGCCGGACATTCATATAAACCCAGGGGAATATTGCCGGTCAGATCAAATAATTTTTCAAAATTATTGACCAGGATGCCATCACCTTCCTCAAATTTGGCGAAATGACTGGTGATTAGGATTACAGCGTCTACACCCGTAGCGTGTATTTTTTTTACCGATTCCGCTTTATCTTCCTGAGACAAACCAAATGAACCCGTAGCCACTACTGGAACCCTTCCTTTTGCTTGTGTAACAATATGGTGAACGAGCTTAATTCTTTCCTTTTCAGTGATGGAATACATTTCACTACTCAGGCAATTGGCAAAAAGTCCCTTTGCGCCGGATCTCAGGTAGAATTCAATTACTTCCGATAGGGCATCCCAATCGATTTCCAAATCCTGGTTAAAAGGAGTGATCATTACCGGAACGAATTTGTTTACCTTGGGTTCCATGTCTGCATTTTAATCAAAAAATTTCCCCATAAAGGCATAACTTCAATTAAGTCGCTAAAAGTAGACAAGGGCTTCATGTAAAAAAAATAATTGCTTTGCTTTTAACTGCAAAAAACCCAATTAGCCGGATAGCCATGTATGCAGCCCTTATTTTTTCTGGTTGCGGGCTGTTCGGGCAATCCCCGGAGAAAAAACTCAACAGGGTATGGGAGACTTTGATTTTTCCATTGCAGGAAAAACATACGCATGCCTGCTCCTTTGTGGAACTGCCCAATGGTGATATGTTGGCGGCCTGGTACTACGGCAGTGGCGAGCGCAATGCTGACGATGTCAAGATTTTGGGGTCACGACTGAAGAAGGGTTCGAAAACCTGGTCGGATACTTTTTTGCTTGCAGATTCTCCTGGTCTACCGGATTGTAACCCGGTACTTTTTTTGAATGGGCAGCATACATTATTTCTGGTTTGGATTGCGGTGCAAGCCAATATGTGGGAGTATTCGATACTGAGGTTGCGCAGGTCCAATGATTATTCAGGCCAAAATGCGCCATTATGGAATTGGCAGGATGATATCCTTTTAAAACCAGGCGATCTATTTGCATCCGAAATAGCTTTAAAACTACACGGAATTGAAAAAAATGAAAACGGGAGCACCGAAAAAATAGCCCGTTATGATTCCCTTCTCCTAGATGGCAGCCGGGATCCAGGAAAAAGATGTATTGGATGGATGACTAGGATCCAGCCGCTTCGTCTTGAAAATGGCAGGTTATTATTGCCTTTATATTCCGACCGCTATAGTTTGTCCCTCATTGCGATTTCTGACGATGACGGAATGACCTGGCACGCCAGCCTTCCAATTGTAGGCAGGGGAAATGTCCAGCCAGCGCTTGTCCGGAAAAAAGACGGTCACATCTTTGCATTCATGCGTGATAACGGCGCGCAACCTTCGCGCGTGCAATTCAGCGAATCTGCCGATGAAGGGGAAACCTGGACTGCGGCATCGAAATCGGACATACCCAATACCGCCAGTGTAGAATTAAAGGTGTTAAAGGATGGACGCTGGGCTTATGTAGGTAACGATATAGATGACGGTCGCTATAAACTTAGCCTGTATCTTTCTGATGATGAAGGCAGGACATGGAAATGGAAAAAGGCAATCGAATGGGTCGGAAAAGGGGAGGGGAGTTTTTCCTATCCCTGCCTCCTGCAGACATCTGACGGTTTATTACATATCAGCTATTCTTACTCCCTGGGTAAAACCGGGGAATCCATCAAATACATCGTAGTGGATCTTACTTCCACAGATTGATTTATGGAATGGGTGGCCGCAGGTCAGAAGCCACACCTACCCGCTATAGTAAAAGCCCTCCATCTTAATTGGGCTTGTCGTTTACTCCACAGTGATCATTCGTATGCGGTTGGACTCGGGCTCTGACACATAGATATTACCACTTTTGTGATCCACCGCTATACATTGAGGATTGAAAAATTCAGCAGCAGTGCCAGTTCCATCCAGATCTGCCGCAGTTCCATTACCCGCAATCGTGCTTACTATACCCGCAGGGGAAATCAACCGTATCCTTTGATTGGCCTGATCAGCTACGAGGATATTTCCATTGGCATCCAGGGCAACCCCTTTAGCAATTGCAAAAGAAGCCGTAGTCGCCGGACCGTCTAGGTATTGATTGATACCCGAACCGGCTAGGACGGAAAAAGTCCCCGCCGTCGTTAGACTGAAGACATCTGCGCCAAAATCATCTAGCAGGATCAGATTACTATTCTGACCTACGGCTACGGAAGTGAAATCGTTCAGGGTAGAACTATAGGTATGGCCATCATACAAAGTGGATACGGAACCGCCGCTGATCACCCGGATATAGTGGGCATCACAAACATAAATATTCCCGCTGGCATCTTCTTCAACCCAGGTTGGACTATCAAAAAGTGCAGTAGCAACAGGTCCATTAGTCTCTCCTACGGTCGATCCGGCAATGGTGGTGACTATCCCCGCCGTGCTGATCTCTCGGATTCTGTAGTTGAATGCATCACCAACTAGGATATTGTTCATGGGGTCAACCGCCACTGAAACAGGGCTCAAAAATAAAGCGGATGCGGCCGCGCCGTCCAAAAACCCCGGAGCGCCGGAGCCGGCAACCGTGGTGACCACCCCGGCCGGGGTGATTTTTCTGACTTTGTAGTTCAGGTCATCTCCCACAATAATGTTTCCGGAAGTATCCACAGCAAGCCCATAAGGATCATAAAATTGTGCGGCCGAACCTGTTCCATCCATGCTACCTCTGGTTCCACCTGCAAGTGTGCTGACCGTGTAGGAATACAAATAGTAAAAATCAGGGCCGATGGCGGTCTGAGTTCCCACTTTTACATCGACAGCACCTGTTCCCGCTCCTTTTGGAACCAGCACCGAAATTTGGGTTGCGCTTTCACTGTTGATCGTAGCCGTGACGCCATTAAAAGTAACGATTGCAGATGAGGTGAAATTGGTGCCGTTTATGGCAACGACCGCACCAAAAGCAGCAGTGTCCGGAACGACTGAACTGATCGTGGGTGCAGAGCCGCCACCACCGCCGCCGCCTGAACCGGAGGAGGTCTTTTTACAGCCCATCCAGGTGAAAGCAGCACAAATTGTAAATAGACATATGGTGACGCTCAGGTTGATATTTTTTGTAACCATAAAAAAGGATTGAACTATAAAGTTAATATGATCCTATACACCGCGATACTACCTGTTAGTGGTAATTTGCGTGCAATTACAGACCTTTAGATTCTAACCCGGAATATCATGTATACACTTATCAAAAGTTGGAAAATTGTCCTGCTGGTCATCATTGCATGTTTTGCCGGACTATGTAATTGTGAGATCCACGCGCAAAAGGCAAATCCAAAATTCAAGGTCATTGCATTTTTTACAGCCAGGAATGATCAGGCCCATATCAGTTTTGTGCATCAGGCTAATCTTTGGTTTTCAAAAATGGGAGCAGCACACGGATTTAGCTATGATTCAACAAAGGATTGGAATAATCTGAATGCCGATTTCCTTTCCCATTACCAGGTCGTCCTCTTTTTGGATACCCGGCCTGACAGCCTGCCGCAAAGGGAGGCTTTCCAAAAATATATGGAGCACGGTGGTGGCTGGATGGGGTTTCATTTTTCAGCATTTGCCCTCACCCCTTCCGATTTTCCTGAAAACTGGGATTGGTACCATAATGAATTCTTAGGCTCGGGCGCCTATGTGAGCAATACCTGGAGACCGACTGCCGCAATTCTAAGGGTGGAAAATCGCGATCACCCGGCGACCCGTCATTTACCAAAAACCTTTCTTTCTGCGCCCAATGAATGGTATAGGTGGGCAAATGACCTTAGAACAAATCCAAATATTAAGATTCTACTGTCCATAGATTCTTCAAGTTTTCCATTAGGTACGGGCCCGAAACTCAATGAAATATGGCATAGTGGTTATTACCCCGTGGTTTGGACAAATAAGAATTACAAGATGATATATATGAATATGGGGCATAACGATATTGATTATGAGCACAAAACCAATAAAGATTTGTCTTCTACCTTTCAGAGCAAAATGCAAGACCGCTTGATCCTTGATGCCCTGATCTGGCTCGGTGAAAGCAAGTAATTATTCCAGCAGTTTCTGCTGATATAAAAGTTTATCGGGATACTGAGCCTTTCGCATGCTGCTGATCAGCCAACCCGAATTGACTGTTTCTCTTTCGAATTCATTTACCGTAAAAATCCAGCCATCTATTTGCAGAAAGTGGAAGGTTATCTTTTTAACATATTGAAACACGAGTTTTTTTTTCAACAAGGCGTTCAGAAATTTTCTGGAAGAAGTATGCGTCAGAAAACCAGTGTCCAAATAGTCATAGATATGTTTGCGGTCGTTCAGAGCCTTATACAAACCTGTGAAGTAGGTAATATGGCTTAATGGATTGATGAAATTTTTTGATCTGACAATATTTTCAGAAGGCATCGTATCTTTTTCCTGGGCAATACTAGTCGAGTGGGCACTCACTAAGAGCCATTTTGAACCATCGCGTTCGTTGCCTTCAATCTTGAGCACGAGGGTCACGGTAATGGGTTTACCCAAGTAATTGAATCTGCATTGGGTCTCTGCAAACCACCCCGGGCTGTAAAAACTTAAGTAAACAGGGGAAGCGCTATCGGTCACCTGCTGGATAAAATCATACACTTGGTCAGGTTTCCAGAGTTTATTTTCCTTATTAAACAATCCCTTGATCAGCGACTCCCTGTCGACACTTATTCCAGGATAATTTTTCTTGATATACTCCGTGATATAGGTAGTTTTTACATTGTTGAACCTTTCGAAAAACTCCTGCAAATGCTTAACCTGGAATGCAAAGTTTCTGTCTTCATTCGAATTTGATTCAAATGTCTGGCCATAGCCATTCAGGAAGAGAGAATAGAATATCCAACCGAGCAGTGCTTTGGGCAATTTCGTCATGGAATCAAAGGCCTTTAGTAACTACCACTTGTAAATCACTTAGAAATACATCCCAACCAGTAACGGTTTTACCCTCCACACTCGTGGAATACTGTTTTAGAATGATATTCATATTTTTTTTCGTTTTGTCGCTGTATACCCGGTTATCACCCTTTTTTCCGGTAAAAGTCTGCTCAAATGAAATGATGCCTGAATAGGTACCGTCGGGATTCTTTACAAGATTTTGGACTACTACGAAATTGCCTGATTTTACATCTACGCTCCCATATTTTAATTGCTTTAATCTTTCCAGGTATTGTCTGATGAGAAAATGATTTACTGTAGCCCGGTTCAAGCGGGAAACCTCGATGATCGCATCTTCGTTGATGAACAGTTTGACCCCGCGCTCGATGTATTTGTTTATTTCATCAATATCGTCAATTTTCCCGCTGATCAGTTTTACATAGGTTGTGAATTCGTCAACTTTTTCTATGGCTTTATCCTGGTATTCTTTTATGTCCACATCAAGCCCATCCTTTTCTGAGGAATCTTTTGCAAAAGTCTTGGGACTTGCATTGCTTGCTGAATCATGGTTCATGATTTTCCCAGCAACAGCTGAATCTGGACTTATATTGGTCTTCATCGGAGGCAGCGGTTTGTCGGTCGCAAGACCAGTGACCGGATCCAGGAGCTTTCCCGCGGCATCCGCTTTTGTGGGATCACTCGCTGTATGTTTATCAGCAGCAGGCGCATTGGCAGTGGTCGCGAATTGGTTTGCGTCTTTGGGTAAAATGTTCCCATTGGCCTTATCAACCGGGTTGCCGAGATTCTGCACTAGTCCCAGGATATTATAAACTGAATTGATATCCTGGAACAATTTATGGTTACCCTCTTTAAAAATAATGAGCGCAATACTTGCTTTGCGCATGGTACTGTCCTTATTTCCAATGGCAAAACTGAGGCTCGTATCATTTTCCGAACGGTAATTGCAAGTGATGATGTTTCCCTGCACAGATATGATGCGATCTGAAACGGCATAGGCTGGGCTATTGGAGATAAAATAATCATTGATCAAGGCCTGGTATTTTGGATTTTTTATCTCGGAGGGCGAAGGTATCACCAGGAAGTTGCCTACATCGTTGAACAGGAATAGCACTTTTGAAGTTCCCAGGCTGTAATTGGCATTCGGGTTGTCGGTTTTCTTTCCGGAAATAGTCTCGGGTGTGATATCTGAAGCTGAAAAATCTTCCACCTTTCCATCCTTCTCATACGCTTTGTTTTGTCCTGAAACCTTTAGGCTCAATACAAACGCCGATGCCAGTATTAACAGGAGCAGCTTCCACCTTCCTTTTGCCAAATTCATTTCAATTGTATGGCTGCAGGTTTGACCAGTAATCATAAGTACTTTTTTATTAACTGCTTAAATTGTTTATTATCCTTGATATCCGTTAGGAGGGGATCGCTGCTGACTTTCTTTTTTTTGAGTTTCCCCGAAGAAAAGGATTTTTCAAACCAATTCAACGCCAGATCGATCTGTTTTTGCTGGACAAAAGCGATGGCCATGCCATATTGTGCATCGGCATCCAAGGAGTCTTTTGCCAGGGATCTCCGGAAGCATCTTTCGGCTCCGGGAGCAAGATTTTTTTCCAGAAAAATAGTTCCCAGCTCATTGTAAAACTGCGGGTATTTGGATTCTCCCTTGTTAGCTTCGATGGTCTTATAATCTTTCAAGGCTTCATCAAAATTTCGCTGGCTGACCAGGCAGAAGCCCCGGTTGTACCATGGATCCAGGCCGAGGGATTTGGCGGAGTCCATCGTGATGGCGAGGTTATATTCCGCTATCGCTTGTTTGTAGTCGGCCTTTTTCTGGTACAGGATGCCCAAGGTATAGTACCAAAATGGCAGGTGGGGCCCATGCTGTAAAGCGATAGAAAGAAATGATTCGGCGTCCTTGAGTTCATTGATCTGAAGATAGGTTTTCCCCAAATTGAAGTTTATTTCTGCCGATGCTTTGTTGCTGTGAAGCGCATTTTTAAAATTAACCAGGGCAACCGAATAGTTGGCCTGCCGGAAGTAACATTCTGCAAAATTATTGTAGAGGTCGGCCAGGATATTTTCATTCATTTTGACCTTTGCATCCTTTTCTAAAGTCAGTGCGCTATTATAGAGACTTATGGCCTCATTGTTTTCATTCAGCATGAAATAGGCGTCCCCTTTCATTTTATAGAGTTCTGGAATGTTTTTTGTTAACTGCAGGCAACTATCAAAATCATTGGCGGCATCCGGATATCTTTTTTGATTCATCCGGGCCAACCCTCGTTGTTTGTGTGCCTCTACATAGTTATTTTTTAATTGAATCGCCTGAGTGTAATTGTCAACCGCATGTTCGAAATCTTTAATACGCATATAAAACTCTCCTCTGGTGAAACGGTATTCACTTTTTGATGGATTGATCAAGATGGCGGCATTCAGATAGAGCAAGGTCGAATCCAGTTTGGAAAGGGAAAAAAAACGCTGTCCGGAGACAAAGAAGTTGTTGGCGATCGATAAGGTAATCAACTGATAGGGAGAATCCAGGCCTAATACTCTTGCCGTCGTGAAATCATTACCTGCACTGGCAATTTGTTTTAGTTCGATTTCTGTCATCCCCCTGTAATAAAACGCGGAACTGTTCTTACCATCCCTTTCAATAGCGAGGCTAAAGTTGTCTTCAGCTTGCGGAAATTTCTGCGCCTTGTATAAAATTTCTCCTTTCTTTTGAAATAAACCTGAAGCATCTGGAATTGCCTGGATCCCATGATCTAAATCATGGATGGCTTCTTCAGTTTGCTTGGCTGAGATATTCAGGTCCGCCAGTTTTAGATATAAAAGGAGGTCAGTCCGGTCCAGATTCGACGCATTCCTGTAATTGGCAATCGCATTAGGCAGGTCTTTTAATTTTTCATCCAGGGAACCGCATAATTTATAGGCTTCCTGATTTGTCGCATCCAGGCTGATTGCTTTGAGATAATTCTCTTTCGCCTTTTTGAAATCGCTCAGGGCAAAATAACATTTGCCTATAAGGACAAAATAATCTGTGCAACCAGCATCTTTTTTTATAAGTGATTTGCAATCCTCCAAGGCGTCTTTATACTGACCGGATTTTATTTTAACCTCCACACGGCTGATATTGGCGCTTTTTACGGAGAGTTGCTGGATTTTATCCTTGATATGATTTTCTGTATCGTCCGGTTTGATGTTAAGGGCAGCCCTGTAGAAATTCAAAGCCGAATCGTATTTGCGCTCGTTTTCCGCGATATGGGCTTTTTGAATCTGAAAATCAAATAATTGTTGCGGGGTCAGTTCGACCCTGTTAATTTGTCTTTCAATCAGTGTCATTTGATTTTTGGCATAGGAATCTTCCGGTTTGACCAGTGAGGCCTCATGATATCTTTGCAAAGCGAAACTGGTATCTCCTTCTTTTCTTGCTTTGTCTGCATCATTGATCAGGCTGCTATAGGCATAAATCAGCTGCAAACTGTCATTGGTCTGCTGAATCCTTTTTTTCTCTTTATTACTAAGAAGGGACTTGGACGGGCTGACTGCAAAAGCCACGCTATCGGACTCCTCTTTTTCAGGTGCCGTGTTGACCACGGCTATTGGAGGATCAGGGGCGATATCCACATTATTTTTATTGGGATCGGCAATCTCTGCATTTGTCAAAAAATGCACGTTGACAATCCAGGCATGCCATTTGCCAGCAATTTTTTCGACCCGCATTTCCGCCACTTTCTTAGTGATGTCATGAGGCGGTGCATCGGAGATGATGGATTTATTGGTGATCAGGTAATCAAAATAAACTTTGACATAGATATAGGCATCCTTTTTAACCTTAGAAACGTAGATATTTTTTATAAATATGGAATTGGTGTCTGATTTCAGATAGAAATTATGCAGGTCTTCCAAATAATCCCCAACCACCGGCTGAACGAGTCTTTTGACATTTTTGGATTTGGGTTTAATATCGTCTTCCAGGCTGGACGTACTATCAAAAAAATACCTGGTTTTGTTTTCTAAGGCATAGCTGTTATGGATGATCCTGTCCATTTCACTCGGCTCAATATCGCTGCCCCTTACAATAGTATTTAGCAGGAGCTGGAATTCGTTGATCATTTTTAATGCATGATCGGAGATCAGGTTAGCGTCCCTGTTGGTGATCGGCTGGGACTGCAGTTGAAAAGCAAAAAAAATGAAAAGCAGGCAAATGGCTGATTTCAACTGATTGCCGGTTGAAGACAAAAATCGATGGTTCACTTTCTTGGTGTTCATTAGACAATTAATTTGATCCTTTTAATTTGCTGATCTGCGCCGTGATCTTTGTAAGCATGTCTTCTATTCTCTGGTTATCATCTTTTTCCTTTGCAGCCAAAAAAACCTCCTTGGCGCATGCCAAATAGGATTTTTGTTCAATGGTATTCAGTTTTAGGGTATTGGCCTGGTTATAGATCTGAAAAGCAGTGTTGGATAATACCCCAGAGACTTGAGTCTTCGTCAATGGTCCTGCCACAGGGCTTTGGGTTACCGGTTCTGCGGATTTTGCATTAAGTTGTTGGGTACAATCATCGGCTTGTTTCTTGTATTTTTTGACCTCTTCTTCCAGCTCATTTATCTTATCGGCATTTGCTTTTGATGCGCCGCCGCCCGGCTGCGGTTGGGCCGGTGCTGGTTTATTATTCAGCATCGATAATAATTTGGCATTATCCAAATCGGCTTTGCAAGCTCTTAAATCTTCTTTCACCTTCAGTAATTCGGCAGCGTCACCGCCCTTTTGAAGTATTTGGTTCCTTAAATCACGAATGACATTATAATACAAAAGAATCGTATTATAGGAACTGGAGTAATGGTGCGCGTATGCTTTGACTTCGGATGAGCTCGAAACCGCACTATCATTTTTAATAGCACTAACGCCAGTGATGATATTTGCCTTGTATTCGTTGATTTTGGTTTCGAAATTTTGTTTTTCCAGGTCATTGGCGCTATTTAGAAAATTCTTGTCGCCATCAACCAGTAGGTTAACGTCTGAACTGACTCCCGAGACCCGGGTCAATAGGTGACTTTGTTCCACTTCTGAATTCTTATAGGATTGGATTTTTTCCTTGTAGATCTGGGCTGGCGTATTGAAAAGAAAATAGGATCCTATTAAAACAAGCAGCAGGGAGCAAGCGAACAATCCAAGAAACCTATAGATAGCTTTTCTTCTAAACGCTCGATTCTGGGGTTCCATAAAGAAGTTAGTTTGAAAATGTCATCGGTTACCGGGGGAAACAAGTTACAAATGATATAATTGGTCGCCCTACATAGGATTAATATCCGTTAGTTATAAAGGTACTGCGTTCCTTTTTTAATCATGGGTTGTACCGGGAAAAATCTCTCTGATTACCTTATACCTATCTTTGAAATGCAAATGTAAGCGGAAGCTAGACAATAAAAAATCCCCAATAATCGGGATAGGGTATATTGGCCATGCCATCCAGCGATGGCCAGTAATGTTGGCACACAAAACAAATGTGGCGCCATTTCGTAATCCCGATATTCCAGAGATGGACGGTCTGAATTAAAATAGATTGCATAAGGACGAGGCCTCAAACCGGTCGTTGGCTGGCAAATGATGATGATGCTATCGATGTTGCAGCAAGTCAAAGGTTGACAATAGACTGAAAATGCATTCAATGCCATCATGCAGATGGGTAATAGCGTTACATAACTACCTGGTGTTTGAAGGTCAGCAATAGGGCCTTAGCACGATTAAGTCGGAACAAACAATGAGAGGTGGGCGTTTATGCCATGTTAACCAATCGTTGAAAAATTGTTAATAGGAATACCTGAGATTAATTTTTTTGAGGCCCCTCACTGGCCAACTAATTATCTTCACACAAAATTTGATATGGAACGTCATCTTTTTTTTGGATGGATATGCCTCATCTTATTGGCAGGTTTTGCGCCGGCCAAGAACCAACCCTTCGACGAACATCCGACCCTTCCGATTGGGTCTCCGGCGCCCCCATTTAATTTACAAGGAGTAGACGGGAAAATGTATTCGCTGTCTTCTTTCAGTGAGGCCAGGATCCTGGTTATCATTTTTACCTGTAATCATTGTCCTACTGCACAATCCTATGAAGACAGGATCATTAAATTGACATCAGACTATAGGAAAAAGGGGGTGGCTGTAGTCGCGATCATGCCGAATGATCCAAAATCACTGCGGCTGGATGAAATGGATTTTTCTGACCTTGGGGATTCCTTTGAAGACATGAAGGTCCGGGCGAGTGATAAAAACTTCAATTTTCCCTATCTCTATGACGGTGAAACCGAAACCGTATCCAAAGCATATGGGCCCATTGCGACGCCGCATGTTTTTGTTTTTGACGCCAGCAGGAAACTTCGCTATAATGGCCGTTTTGACGATATGGAAAGTCATGATAAACCACCCCGTGTCAATAATACACGCGACGCCATTGATTCGCTCCTGGATAATCGGCCCATAGCCGTTCCCGTTACTAAGGTCTTTGGTTGTTCAGTCAAGTGGTCGGACAAAAGAAGTTCGGTTCAGCAATCATTGGATAACTGGGCCATGGAGCCTGTGTCGGCAGATACGATCAGTAGTGCCGGATTACAAGCTTTGTTCAGAAATGAATCGGACAAATTAAGGCTCATCTTCATTTGGTCAAACTCCAGTATGGCCAGTCAAAGGGAATTCCCCGACTTGGTGGCCATGAACCGCATGTACAGAGACCGTGATTTTGAATTCATCAGTATTCATATTGACCCCGGGGGTGATCAAAAACTGGTGATGTCATTTCTTCAAAAACAACAGGCCTCCAATAAAAATTATCTCTACCCTGGTGCTGACCTACCGGGATTGTTGAAGGTGACTGAATCCGGAACCAGCCCAGTTTTACCCTATACTGCCTTAGTGGAACCTGGTGGAAAACGGGCATTTGAGAAGCTGGGTTACGTTGATCCCGCGCAGCTGAAAAAGCAGATTGTGAACAATCATTTGATCGGTAGATACCCCTGAAATCCCCTTTTTTGGCCATTCCATTTTTGGGATGTTATGCCCATTCCTGTACCGGCATTAACTTATTGACTATCAGATATATATGTGCTAAATACCAGTCAATAATCTAGGCCTCCAAATGAAATATAAACCCATCATTTTACGTTATAGCAGGAATGTCCCCAGCCCTGAAAATGGCTGAGTACACGTAACCCTAATCCTATTAAAACGAGACATCTATGCTTAATCCTAAACCCTTGAGTATCCTTATTATTATTTTGGTACTTCTGATGGGCGTCTATGAAAAACACACGGGTAATGTTGTTAGCATTACCAATCACCTGAGCAGAAAAGGTGGCTCGACGCATTTTAAAACAGTCTCCGGCGATGTGCTGATATATTTTTCAATTTTCTTGGCGGCTGTTGCTTCTTTTATTTTCAGAAAAGAATAATTGAACCGTTTTACTCCTGTTAATTTGGACCGCTATGCGTCCAATTTGCGTATTTTATTCCTCTATTCAGGTAGTTCTACTGACTCGGATGAACCCTTTTTTTTCTAATTTTCTTCTTGAAACTTCATTGCAACTATGGCAGGGTCTGGATGATACCCCATTGTAATATGAACACTAGTTCAGAATTGCCTTTTAATAATTTCAAAATTCAACTGTATGAGTATCGTAAACAAGAACAACCTGAAACGGCTGATTCCCAGTGGCAGAAGCCTTGGAAAACAGCCTGCAAAAAAAGATCCGAGAACCCTTCAATTTGAAAATTATATTGTGGCTTCGGATTTACCTGATGCGCCCGCAGAACTTGCACTCGAGGATCAGGTGAAATCTCCATGGGGCATGATGGATAACGACAAAATAGGAGATTGCACCTGTGCGTGTGCAGGGCATATGATCATTAACTGGTCGGCCAATGCAGGCGATGAAAAGGATCCCAGCCAGCAGGATATTGTTACAGCCTATTCGGAAATTACCGGGTACAATCCCCAGACCGGTGCCAATGACAATGGAGCAGTAGTGCTCGATGTGTTGAATTTCTGGAAGAATACCGGAATTGCTGCAGACAAAATCGATGCTTATGTGGCGCTGGAACCCAATAACGACCAACAGGTCCGGGAATCTACCTTTCTTTTTGGAGGTTGCTACCTTGGTCTCCAAATGCCATTATCCGCTCAGAATCAGACTATCTGGTCGGTGCCCTCATCAGGCCAGACCGGGAAGGGAGCGCCAGGTTCCTGGGGTGGCCATGCCGTTCCTGTTGTTGGTTATGACAACCGGTATGTTGCCGTAATTACCTGGGGAAATGTGCTGTATATGACCTGGGAATTCTATAATGCGTATTGTGATGAGGCTTATGCGATCATTTCCATCGATTGGCTCAATCAAACAGGTAAAACAGCAGAAGGATTCGATCTGCAGCAATTGGATGCTGATCTCACGCAGATCAACCAGGTGCCGAGTCAACTTTTCAAAAGATTAAAAAATAAGCAAATTTCTCCACAAGGATTGGAAAAATACAGTTGACCAAAAAACAGGCCGTCCTGATAGAAGGACGGTCTGCTTTTTCCTTGCATTAACCGCACTGCCTTCCTAATTGAGCGGGATATTTCCGACCTCCACATCCCAATGTGCAATGAGCAACTCAAAGCGGTGTTGTTCTGCCTTTACCAGCGCATCGCTGTCTGGAAACAATTCTTTTTTGTAGGGTGTCGTCAGGTTTTCATCAAAAGCAAGAATGGCATTCCTAAAAACAAGGGTTACCCTGAAGTCCCAACGGGTATCTTCACCGCTATGCAGCTTGGGTTTTGAAGCGGTCACACTGATGATATCACCCTTTTCGATAGCTTTTTTTAAGAGGGGATAATGATTCTTTTTCCATAATTCGATAAATTCATCAGCAAAACCCCATTTTACTTTATAGTAATTTTCTACTGTAAAAAATTCCTTGGAGGAGTTTCCTTGGTTTTGTTGTGCCTGGGTCTTTTGGGTCATACAAAGTGCAGCCAATGCAAGTACCAACATATATTTTGCAGGCTTGATGGCCGTTTGAATGGCAGTGTGAGTCATGGTTTTTTTGTGCAAGGTAAGCTTCTGCACGCCCGAAAAGAATTGCGTAATGAAATTGCCCAGGAAAAAAGCGATTGTGGATTTTTTAATGGATATTTCGGCTTCACTTAAATACAGCAAATGAAAAAGGAAAAACTGGATGCCTTTACGGATTCCGTTATTGCCATCATCATCACATTGATGGTTTTGGAAATCAAACTGCCAGCAATCCACACGGGTACCATCTTGGAAGTCTTGCGTCATATCTGCATTTATGCGATGAGTTTTGTGGTGATCGGAATCACCTGGCTAAATTATCATGCGACCTTTAAGCACATAGAGAAATTGACCCCAAGAATAATCTGGTTAAACATGATATTCCTTTTTTTGCTTTCACTTGTTCCTTTACCCACCCAAGCACTCGGCCAGGATTTCCTTTTAAAAAATAGCCATGTGTTTTACGCTTCCGTGTTAACGGCGGTTTCTTTTGTATTTTGCTTGCTTCAAATAGAATCAAATCAATATATCCGTTATTTGTCCCATACCGAAATCCGATTCATAAACCGAAAGAACTGGATAGCTACGATTTTGTATGCGCTGGCCATCCCGCTTAGCCAGATAAGTATATTTCTTTCCACTTTTGTTTTCATTTTGATGCCCGTGCTCTATTTCATCCCTTCAGCCAAACTATCGATGGAAGAAGAAAAACAACCATGAGGAGAAAACCATATTATTTTTTGGGGGGCAGGGCGAAGGCTACAGCTTCATGTTCGAAATGGCCTCTATGGGACCCGTCGCAAAATGGTTTATTGGCAGAGAGTCCGCAACGGCAAAGGGAAACGATTTCCCTTCCGCCCAGATCATAAAGATTTCCGTTTTTATCAAGGATTTCAAAATCCCCTTCCACCTTCGTTGAACCATTGCTGTTTATTGTAATTCTAACTTTTGACATGTTTATGATTTGATACGCTAAATGTTAGTCTTCCCGGAAGATCCATGCCCCAAGGCCTGAGCTCCGCCAAATCTACCTATTTTTAGATTAGGCAGTCCAACTAAGATGCGTTCTGCACTTTAACAACTTACGGAAACCAATTTTGATGATTTTACGTAATTTATAAAAAATTCAAAAAAATATGAATCGATTAATTAGCTTAAGCTTGGTTGGCTTGCTGGTCGCCGGCTGCAGTTCGGCTCAGTCAACCAAATTCCCGGATCCACCGATCGCTGACAGGAAAACCGTGTATCCCATGACAATGAAGGATGATGACTGGAAATCAAAGTTGACGCCTGCGCAATACTATATTCTTCGCCAGTCAGGAACAGAAAGAGCGTTTAGCGGCAAATATGATCACTTTTATGAAAAGGGCACATATTACTCTGCTGCTTCCCTCCAGCCCCTCTTCAGCTCAGACGCTAAATTCAATTCCGGCACTGGTTGGCCAAGTTTCTACGCGCCTATTTCTCCCGATGCTGTTCGATTGGTAAAGGATAATAGTGAAGGTTACGAAAGATGGGAGGTGGTGGACGGCAAAAGCGGCTCGCATCTAGGACATGTTTTTGACGATGGACCGGCACCTACAGGCAAAAGGTATTGCATGAACTCAGATGCATTAATCTTTGTCCCGGAAGGCGGCAAGCCTCCAATGGCTTCCAAACCCTAAAGCAAATAATTTACTTTACTTTCTTGTACAGACCGATTAGCTCGCCCTTTGCCAGGATATGCCCTTCGAGGGCTTTTTCAAGCTGGGCTTTATTTGCCGATGGATCCAGCGTCAGCTTACTGTCTACAGCATAGACCATAAAATGATAGTGGTGGGTTCCAGTCGGAGGACAGGGGCCGATATATCCCGGCTTATTGGCTCCGTTCAAGGCCTGAACACCGCCTGCGAACTTTTCGGGAATATCTGCCATCGGGTCAATATTAAAAACCACCCAGTGGGTGAATCCGCCTTCCCGCTGAGCATCAGGGTCATGAAGAATGATGGCCAGCGATTTTGTATTGGCAGGCAGACCCGCAATATGAAGTGCGGGACTAGTACTTTCCCCTTCACAGGTGAATTTTGAAGGGATCATTCCATCTTGAGAAAAATCCGGACTGGTAATGGTGAGCATGATACTGGGAAATAAGGTGAATAAAAATGAAACAAAGTTGATCATAAAAAAGCATTTTTGTTGATACAGCAAAGCTCATACCTTTTTGATCGAAAAAGATTATTTCCTGATGATTATTTTTTTAGATCTTCCTTTTGCTGTTAAGATATTTTTCCTGTATGATCATACTCATTGGCTTGTCATACACCTTACTCTCCAACCAGGATATGATGTCCAGGTATGCAAAAGACCTGGTTTCGAAACGGCTTTTTTCAAACTGCTTTATTTTGTGTAGAAAACTCCTAAGTTCGGGTTTCAGCTTGTTCCTGGACAGTTTAAATGAATGGCGGAGGAATTTAAAAATTTCTTCTTCCACAATAGTCAGGTTTTCCATTTTTGCCATAAAGCGGTATACCGAGCGTGTGAGTGGCTCGATCAATTCAGCATTCCCCATTTCGTAATGCGCCAGAAGATGGAGGAGCCGGGCATAGCACTGAAGATCATTTCTCAGATCGACAGGTTCATTGATAATCCTTTGCAAATAGTCGATACAGGCTCCGTAATCTCCATTTCCAAAATAAAGGGTGGCGATTTTGTAATTGAGTACCAGGGTACGATGTCTGTCAATGAATACATCGTATTGCTCCAGTTTCTCCTCAATTTCCGGAACAATAAGAAGCCCCTTATCAAAAGTCCCCAGCATGCAGTGTTGATTTATTTTGGAACTGGAGATGTAGATAAAGGCCTGGATACGGAAATTGTCATTATCACGCACCCTCTCTGTCAACGCAAAATCTTCAAACTGACGCAGGACCTGTTCGAATTTGCGGTAATTCCGGAGGTCAAAATGGGCATTTAATAAATTATGCAAACCTTTTATGTAATGCCCGGTTTCCACCCGGATCATAAGCGGATGCTCATCAAATATATCCACCCATTTTTGGGAATAGCGGTAGTACATGAGGTAATCCTGGCGGATAAAGCCAAACCAATTATACGTTTGATACAGATATAGCTTTTCATAGAATCCAGTTTGCTCCCAAGCATTGCCAGGCAGGTTCTCCTGCAGGAATTTCTTGACACTATTCTCATCCTTTTCGTTGCGGGCATGACCGTTGCGGATATACCAGCTGAATAATTGCAAAGCCAGGTTGGACAGCCTGGTCACCATATCGATCCTTTCGCTCACTTCAATAGCTTCGGCGGATAATTGTTCCGCCCGGTCCTGCATGCTGTGGGTGATATGGAGGGTCTCGATTCTTTTTTCTAATGAAATTACCTGCGGCAGGAAGTTAAACTTTTGATTCGCCATTGCCATTTCCTTGGCTTTGTCCAGAATGCGCAGGCTTTGCAGGAATAATCCTTTTTTATAGAGGATATGCGCGTAGTCAAACTGTTCATTCAATTGCAGATCGATGCTTTCTGCGCTTTTCAAAAGGCGGAGGCTGGCAAGAAGCTGTTTATAGAGGTGGCTTTTCAGGTTATACAATTGTGGCTTTTCAATTCCTTTCAATCGTTTCAATAATTGCCTTTCATCGTAATCCTTCAATTTATCCAGGGCGTCAAAGAGTTGTACAATCTTGAGGTCTTCCTTGGTGGAACTTCTTTTGATATAGAGCTTAAAATGTCTTTTTTCGGACTTTTCCAGGGAGTGGATCAACTGAAATAATATGTCTGAAAAGCGGCTGGCCATAATGAATCAAAATTTTTATAATATAGTACTGGCAAGGGTTTTAGCGGCCAAAAACCGGGTTTGGCGTAATTAAATCGACTATAATATGATTAGCATCCTATTCTTACCCCGCTTATTTTTGCTTCTGAAGATGGGATTTTCGAATGGGTGATGGGTTGACAAGGAAAGTGATCGAAAAATGTCCATCGGGGGTTTAGGTTGGTTAATCGACCGCAAATATACTGATTACCTCTTTTTCATATGGCAAGCAATCGTTAGACGCCCTCTGTTTCTACAGGGGGTTTTTTTTGCCCATTATCGTCCCCGCGATATCGTTTTTTTGTTTTCTTACCTATTAATTCCGGAAATTCACGGCTCAGTTCCTTTCTTTTTGGCTTCAAATTGAATTTTTTATGCATATTTCTTTGGACCCTATTGGTTTTGTAATAAATGAACGCAAATCGGTTACCGATGACTTTTGGGGAAATGTAATTTCAGAGATCCAGCTGGCGCCTCATATTCCCCAGGAAGCTTTTGACTGTATCGAAGACTTTTCCCATTTGGAAATCATTTATTATTTTGACCTGGTAGCCGAGGCCAATATTGTTTTCTCAGGAAGACCCCGGGGAAATCCTGATTATCCTCTGGTCGGCATATTCGGCCAGCGCAAAAAAGACAGGCCGAATCGTATTGGCCTTTGTACGGTGGAGTTGATTGAACATAAGGATAGTTCTATTACTGTGAAATGGCTCGATGCTATTAATGGATCTCCCGTTCTTGATATAAAGCCCGTCATGAAGGAATTTTCCCCGCAAGGGGTAGTTCGGCAGCCTTCATGGGTAAAAGATTTGATGCGCAATTATTGGAAATAAGCCTCGTAGAAAAACATATATTCTGCTATGAACAAGAAAACCAGCTTCTTAAAAAAAGTTGTAAATCTCTTTTCCATTTTAGGGCCAGGCTTGATAACCGGTGCCAGTGACGATGACCCGTCTGGAATTGCTACCTATTCGCAGGCAGGTGCCGAATTTGGGTTTGCTACACTATGGACAGCACTCATTACTTTTCCACTGATGGCCTCTATACAAGGGATCTGTGCAAGAATAGGGATAGTCACTTCCCAGGGGCTTGCCAAGACTCTAAAGGCGCATTATCCAAAACCCTTTCTTTACCTGGTCATCCTGCTAAGTTTTCCGGCCATCGTTCTGAATATCGGGGCCGACATCCAGGGAATGGGTGCGGTGACCCATTTACTTTTTCCGGCGATCCCTTCATTCCTATTTTCTCTCCTTTTTACCTTGGTACTGCTGATCATCATCATAAAATATTCCTATCAAAAGGTAGCGCTCATTCTAAAATGGTTATGCCTGATCCTTTTGTCATATCTGATCGTTCCATTTTTAGTTAAGCCAGATTGGATGACAGTATCAAAAAGTACGCTAATTCCCACGATTCATTTGAATAAAGAATTCTTTAGTATTTTGGTAGCCATTCTAGGGACAACAATCTCTCCTTATTTATTTTTCTGGCAGGCTACGATGGAGGCCGAGGACCGGGCACATCAAAAAAAGACACTCGTAATCGATAAGACGATTTTGGGCAATATGGCCGCCGACGTGAATTGGGGAATGTTTCTTTCCAATCTCATCATGTATTTTATCATTCTTACAGCTGGTGCCGTGCTCTACAAAGCCGGGATCAAGCATATTGACACGGTGGATCAGGCGGCTAAGGCGCTGGAACCACTGGCAGGCAGGTTGAGTTATTTGCTTTTTGCACTTGGCGTGATTGGAACCGGATGTCTGGCCATTCCGGTACTCGCCGGATCGCTTTCATATATGATTTCTGAAAGCTTTGATTTTAGAGCTGGCTTGGATAAAAAATTCAATGAAGCCCGTCCATTCTACTTCACCATTATCATCAGTGTTGTCATCGGTTTGGGCATGGAGTTTTTAGGGGTAAGCCCGATTGACGCCTTGTTATATACCGCCATATTATATGGAATGACTGCTCCCGTCATGATTGCTTTAGTATTGCATATCGGGAACAATAAAAAGATCATGGGAGAATTCACTAATAGCCGCCTTTCCAATTTTTTGGGCTTTACCACACTTGCCTTGATGTCCTTTGCAGCCATTGCATTAATCTACCTTCAGTTCCGATAAACTTAACCCTGAATTAACCAATTAATACCAGCTGCACCTACAATATGGCATGCTTTTTAACGTTTTGCTTACATACAAAAATCCCATAAAATTTACCATTATGAAGAGAATCTATTTAAGTTTTGCACTGGTTTTGGCTTCATTTTTTATGATTTCAGCAATTAGTGCGGCCCCAAGGCTTGGAGCCTGGGAACACCCTGCTTATCTGCATGCCCTTTCTGATTTAAGAGCTGCCCGCTGGATGATCGAACACAGGCCAGGTGATTGGCAGAGAACGGTTGACGAAACGGAAGCCGTAAAGCGGATTGACCAAGCGATCGGCGAAATCAAAAAAGCTGCCATCGATGATCATAAGGATATACAGGATCATCCAAGAGTGGATGAGCATCCGGATCATATAGGCCGCCTTCATGATGCGCTCGATTTTCTTAGAAAAGCACGTAAAGACATCAGCGAAGATGAAGATAATGGTTTTGCACAAGGACTTCAAGCCCGTGCATATATGCATATCGACAAGGCCATCGATGCTGTAAAGCGCGCAATTCATCAATAGTTAATCGCGTCTAATATTTGGAGATCCATCCCCGCCTAAACCGCGGGAATGGATTTCTTTTTTTTAGCCCATATCCGGTTGATTAAATTTAATATGGGATTCGTCATGCAGGTCGTGATCAGGGCCATCAAGACCATTAAGGTGAATACCACCGGGGTCAGGATATGGAGATCATACCCAATATTCAATACGACTACCTCCACCAACCCTCTTGTATTCATCAATGCGCCAAGGGAAAGGGAATCCTTGAGCGATTCGCCGCTTATTCTGGCTGCCACTGCTGTTGCCCCGAACTTCCCCGTCACAGCAACAACAAGGATTAATAAGAAGACCAACCAAATATCCCGCTCATTCAGCAAGCCGATATAGGTTCGAAGTCCAGTAACCGCAAAAAATAAAGGTAATAATAATATAAGGGCGACATCTTCTATCTTTTGCACGATCATCTTCCTGAGGGTCTCGTTTGCCGGCATGATGATCCCTGCCAAAAAAGCCCCGAACAAAGCATGAATTCCCATGACTTCTGTGGCATATGCACTTAGAAGCAAGAGCACAAAAATAATGGTGAGACCCGAAATCCCGCCGGTAGGATGGTCAGCCGGATCCAGGAGCCATTTTTTTAAGAATGGTTTTATTATAACAAACATGATCAGGCCATATATCAGTACATATACCAGAACCATAAGGCCCGAACCCGGTCTATCTGCCTTGACGATGGCCAGCACCACTGCGAGCAAACACCATGCAGAAACATCCTCTACTGCTGCGCAGGTAATTGCCAGATTCCCCAACTTTGTTTGTGAGAGCCCCCTTTCTCGGATAATCCGGGAAAGCACAGGAAAAGCCGTCATGCTCATAGCGACGCCAATGAACAGCGAGAATGCAAAGAATGGCACCCCAGCTGGCGCATAGCGGGAATACAGGAAATAAGCGAGCGTGATGCCTAGGGAAAGTGGAATGACAATCCCGGCATGGCTGATGACGAGTGCAGTACCTGCGTTTTTTTTAATGAGGTCCAGGTCCAGCTCCATTCCTACTACGAACATAAACAGGATCAGGCCGATTTGACTAAACATCTGAAGGTTCCCGAGTGAACTCGGCGGGAATAAAAATTGACTGAAGCCGGGAAAAAAGAAACCTGCCACCGAAGGACCAAGAATAACTCCTGCGATTATTTCTCCCATGACGGCGGGTTGGCCGATTTTCTTAAATAGCCACCCCAGGAGTCTTGCCATGAAAATGATCAGCGCGACCTGCAGGATGAAAGTGGCTAAAGGATAACTCAAGGAAGAGCGCTGGTCCTGCATTTGTAAATGCTGCATATTTTCTGCAGCATGAGGGAGGGCAAGATGCTTTCCTGCATTCAATATTACGGCAGCGATAATTACCGTGGTTCCAATGGTTACCAGGTAGAATGCAGGGCCAGCTTTCAATTTCATGAATTAATTTTTCATTGCTGTGATGGCCTTTCCAAAAACTTAAGGATAATTGACCCCAATTTACTTTTGAACGGTGATTGCACCCAAAAATTCTAATCTTTCCAAAGGAAGCCTGAACCGGGAGAAATCTTATACTTAAATATTCCCATATGAGATTTTCTACTCAAAATTGGTATTAACATGTTTTAGTTATTCTTATTTCAAGATTTAATCTTTGTGAAATGTTTAAAAATGGTTAATTTTCTTAACGTTATATTTTTGTGGATAATTATTAATGGCAATCAAGCAGCTAATTGGTAGCTTGTAGAAGTCTTATACATTATTCATCATGCAAACCCTTCATTCTTATCAAGTGGCCGAACCCGGACAAGTCAACACGATACATATTTTGAATTCCGGGGAGATCATATCCTCTTTGGAAGATTATCTTAAGTTCGAAGATCGCTTCGCCTGGGTGAACCGCTCCTTTATTATTTCAAAAATGCTCGAATTGCGTAAATTGACCGATACCAGAAAAAAATCGATCATCGCGATATATGAAGAAGGTCACCTGATACGGGAATATGTCAACGTAGAAGAAACCTTCAGGCCGCTTTCCTTCTGCTGATTTTACTACATATCCTTCTGCGGGAATTTTACTCCTCAATATTTGAAATTTTTTCCCCTTTACGTTTCCCTTTTCTACATGCTTTATTTCAACTGTCTTATTAGAGACCCTTCACCAATCCTATATTTTGAGAGGATCAGGAATACTTTTTGTATATACAATTGCTACACGCTCCATCCTCTTTGTTGAAATGGCACGCCTGTTGAGATTAATATATACATTGATCCTTGATCATTAATCCTCGTCCCCAATGATTATAGAGAGGGCCGTAGGCGGGAGTTCGGGTTAAGGGTATCCCGGACTTCCGGCCAGCCCTTTCTGAAACAAAGTTTACCATGTAGTAATCGATTCATTCATAAATAATAAAAGCAATTTTATGGCAAAGTATTCGAAAGGCGCACAAAATAAAGTAGAAAGGGCTATGCATGAAATGAAAGAGGGAAAACTGAAAAGTGGAAAGTCAGGCAAAAAGGTCAGTAACCCGAAACAGGCTATTGCTATTGGTTTATCTGAAGCCCGGAAGAAAGGGGCCAAAGTGCCCAAGAAAAACACGGCGCCAAGTAAATAGTCTGAGCGGTTTAAGGTTTCAACCTTTTTAGTCCACCCATTATTTTAGTAAACATCGCTGATATGTCTGTTCATCTTGTCGCCGATATTCAAATAAATCTTGGCTACGCGTCGCTTGGAAAAATAGATCCGAATGAAGGAAATATTCTTAAAGAAGGCCATCCTTATAATATCGCTGCCATTGCCCAGGCGGCGATTCCCGCCATCCTTTGTGGCTTCTCTGATTATGTTACAAAAGACGAAGGCGCCCGGATGGTGTTGCAGGGTGTAGCGACAGCGGATTTATTGCAGATCATTTTTGGAGACCAGAAAAAGGAATTGATCAGGCGGGTGGCTGACTATTCGAAAACAGATTATTTTGATACCGAAAAGGAAATGCAGCATATCGCCAGTGAAGCAGAGAAAATCATTTTGAAGCATTTTTCTGATCCGGCCGATTTCGAATCATTAAGAGAATTTTTTGCTGGTCAACGTCATGAAATACTATCCTATTTACCTGGCTGTTTGCATGTAGGTGATATGCTCCCGCATGATAGCCTCGATGACGATACCCACAAAATGGAGGGGCCGGTGTCGAGTTTCATGCATGGAGTGGAGAAATATTTTGACGAATAGGTGGACGGCTCAGTTTCCAAAGATTTTTTTTTGCCAGTACTTCTTAATTCTGAAGACATCGGATTATTTAATTTTTTTCTTCTTGTGTAGAATTTTGACATCCCCTTCCTCAGTGCCTGCGATGACACAATCGGCCATATCAACAAATAATCCGTTGTCGACTACGCCGGTTATGGCATTTATTTTCTCCTGGAGTACTCCAGGCGATGGGATGCTTCCAAAGGCGCAATCCAGGATATAATTTCCATTATCGGTGATAAAGGGTCCGTTGTTGCCTGCCCGGAGACCTGGCTCGCTACCTAAGTTTCTGAGCTTTACAGCAGTCAACTCCCAACCAAATGGAATAACTTCAACGGGGAGTTTGAATTTCCCCAATGTGTCCACTAATTTTTTGTCATCCGCGATGATAATATAGAATTTAGTAGCGGCAGCTACAATTTTTTCGCGAAGCAAAGCACCGCCTCCACCTTTGATCAGCTGCAATTGTCCGTCCACTTCATCGGCGCCATCAATAGTGATATCTAGGTGACCGGCTTCGGCAAAACCAATGATCGGTATCCCCAGTTCCTGGGCCAAATTTTGACTTTGTATCGACGTGGCTATGGCCTGGACGCGGAGGCCCTGTTTTACTTTTTCTCCGATATACTGAATAGCCCAATAGGCCGTGGTCCCTGTCCCCAGTCCTATATTCATGCCGTCTTTGATATATTCTATGGCCTCTTTTGCCGCTGCCTGTTTTGCATTCATGGTCGATGGATATATTTAAAAATACAAATTTCAAAGGCATTTTTCCCATTAAAAATAGTTCGAAAAGAATACGGGTGATGCGTGCCGATCGGTTGAATCAAAGTAGGGTAACCTGTTGCCAAATATCCTCCCTCACGGGTATTCCCTCTGCATCATTTGTTTTACGGATCGCAGCCGTCTTTTCACCAGGATACCGGATTTCTTGATCCTTATCCGTCGTTTCCGAACTTTTGCTGTATTGAATGATCTCATCTATAATGGACGCTTCGATTTGAGTGGTGTTGATACAGAAAAAAAACTGTGACAAGCCATATTCCCTTCCTTGAGCGGTGATCCGTGCTACTGAACTGCCGCCACTGAGAGCACTGACCAGCACATCCAGGATGAAAGATAATCCGGAGCCTTTCCAAAAACCGATCGGAAGAGTTCTCTTGCTAGAACTGATCTCCTTTGGATTCCTTGTAAGATTCCCTTCCACATCATATCCCCCGATGGTAGGAAGAAGTTCCCCACGGAGTTCGTATTCCTGAAGTTTACCATAAGAAAATTGGGAAAGGGCCATATCCAGCACCAGGGGTTCATTTTTATAAGGGATAGCGATCACAAGAGGATTATTGCCAAGCCTTGGCTCTATCCCGCCCCAAGGCGGCATATTGGCAATCGTGTTGCTGCAGCAGATACCCAAGCACCCTGCCAATGCGGCCTGCCTGCCATAAGTGCCGCCCCTCATCCAGTGATTGGTATTTTTGACAAAGACGGAGCCGAGGCCGTGCGTTTTTGCTAAGTCAATCGCTTTTCCCATTGCTAAACTTGCGGTGTACATCCCCGGAGCCAGGTGCCCATTCCAATATTCCACTAAGCCATTGTTTCCAACAGGTTCGGGTTCTGCCTTTGGATCGACAAACCCGTCTTTAATCAATTGAACAAAAACCGGAAAACGGTTTAATCCGTGAGAATAAACTCCGTCTCGACTGTTTTCGGCAAATATGTTTCCGCAAAGCTCGGCCCTTGTCTCACTAAAATTCAATTTCAAAAGAACTCTTTTGAATTCCTGCTTCATTTGCGCAAAGGATATTCTCATATTTTGGTAGCTTGCATTTTACGAAAAGCAAATCGGCCAGACCGCTGGCCCGACACAAAAATAATCTATCAAAATACAATTCACATGGATCATTCTTCACGCAGGAATTTTATCAGGACTACCAGTGGATTACTCGGCCTGGCACTCGCCGGAAGTGCATGGCGGATTCCCAAAGAGCAGTTGCTCCTATCTTTTTCAACGCTTGGATGTCCCAAGTGGACTTTTCCGGATATCGTATCTTTTGCAGCAAAAAATGGTTATAACGGGATTGAGATCAGGGGCATCGCTGGACAACTGGATTTACCGAAATGCCCTGAATTCAGCAGCTCTGAGCAGATCCTCTCTTCCCGGAAAATGTTGGAAGAAAAAGGGCTGCATTTTGTAGATCTGGGATCTTCGGCTGAGCTCCATCACCTCGATCCTGCCGAACGTCAGCATAATCTGGAGGAAGCCAAACACTTTATCGATCTGGCATCCAAGCTCAATTGCCCCTATATCCGCGTTTTCCCCAACAAATTGCCAACCGATGTACAACGCGAAGCCACCATTCAATTGATCATCGCCAATCTGATCGAACTAGGAGACTACGCCAAAACAAGTGGAGTCCGTGTGTTGATGGAATCGCATGGCGATGCTGTTCAAACCGATGAAATAAAAAGAATCATGGAGTCTGCTAGCAAGTCGCATGTGGGCATGGTCTGGGACGTGGTTAATATGTGGTCTGTCACCAAAGAACCACCCGCTCAGGTATATGCAAAGCTGGGAAAATATATCTATCATACCCATATTAAGGATCTGAGATTCGTCAATGGAAAGGAGCAGTATGTACTGCTTGGGACTGGCGAAGCGCCCATTTTTGACGCGATCGAATCGCTGATTAAGGGAGGATACAAGGGGTATTATAGTTTCGAATGGGAGAAGCTATGGCATCCGGAAATTGAAGAGCCTGAAATTGCCCTGGCTGATTTCCCCCTGAAGATGAATCAGCATTTTAATTGAGACATGCCTGCACCGATTGTCATAATTGGCAGTTCAAACACGGATATGGTTATCCGGGCTGACCATATTCCTTCGCCTGGAGAAACCCTGCTGGGAGGGGTTTTTTTTATGAGTCCCGGCGGCAAGGGCGCTAACCAGGCCGTAGCTGCTGCACGCTTAGGCGGCAACGTTATTTTTATTTGTAAAACAGGCGAGGATATATTTGGTTACCAGTCTGTCGAAGCTTTCCGTCAAGAGGGAATACAAACAAGTTTTATCGTCATGGATAAAAAAACGCCCTCCGGTGTTGCGATGATCACCGTGGACCGTCAAGGAGAAAATTGTATTGTCGTAGCGCCCGGCGCCAATGGCGAACTATTCCCTTCAGATCTGGAAAGGGCGGCCACAGCTATCGGGGAGGCTGGGATACTGCTCCTGCAACTTGAAATACCTTTGGCAACTGTGGAATGGATCGCCTCAAGGACAAAAAAAAAGGGTAAAACTATTTTGAATCCGGCCCCGGCCTGTCCTTTACCGGAATCCGTTTTGAAGCATATAGACATCATCACTCCAAATGAAATCGAGGCAGAAATGCTTACCGGGATAGCTATAAAAGACAAGGCGGGTGCAGAAAAAGCGGCATTATCGCTTCGCGACCGGGGAGTAGAAACCGTGATCATCACCTTAGGACCGGCAGGAGCCCTGCTCCTGCACCATAATGACTTCACACTTGTACCAGCTTCGCCCGTAGTAGCTGTCGACACCACGGGAGCGGGTGATATTTTTAACGGCGCGCTTGCAGTGGCACTTTCGGAGGCAAAGCGCATGGAAGATGCAGTGGCATTTGCCTGCAGGGCCGCTTCCATTTCAGTTACCAAAATTGGCGCACAGGCTTCTGCGCCATATAAAAACGACCTCCATGCAGATCCCGGATTGCCTTAAATATTGGATTTTTATTTGTTGTTGTTCTGGATATCCTGCATTCCTGAGTGCCCAGCAACCAATGCATGATGTTGTACCCCGCAATATCGTATTAACCAAGGCTGCGCTGAAAGATAAGATCATGGGCGGATGGGCTGGACAAACCATTGGGGTAACCTTTGGCGGGCCTTATGAATTCCGGTTTGAAGGAAGTTTTATCCAGGAGTACCAGCCATTGTTGTGGTACGATGGTTACCTGAAAAAAACAATGCTGGAAAATCCCGGATTGTACGATGATCTTTATATGGATCTCAGTTTTGTAGATGTCCTGGAAAAATATGGATTGGAAGCACCTGTGGATTCCTTTGCAAATGCTTTTGCACATGCAGGGTATATGTTGTGGCATGCCAATCAGGCTGCCAGATACAATATCCTGAACAATATTAAGGCACCGGCCTCGGGTTTTTGGATGAATAACCCCCATGCCGATGATATCGATTTTGAGATCGAAAGCGATTTTGCCGGGCTGATGAGCCCGGCTATGCCGAGAGTAGCAGCCGCTATCAGCGACCGCGTCGGTCATATCATGAACTATGGAGATGGCTGGTATGGAGGTGTCTTCATCAGCGCCTTATATACCATGACTTTTGTATCCAGTGACCTAAACTATATTGTCAATCAAGCCTTGAAAAGCATTCCTGCGAAGGCAACCTTTCATCAATGTATTGAAGACGTGATCAGGTGGCACCGTCAATTCCCGGGGGACTGGCACCAGACCTGGTTTGAATTGCAAAAAAAATGGTCGAGCGATATTGGCTGCCCGGATGGCGTATTCGCTCCTTTTGATATCGATGCAAAACTCAATTCTGCCTATGTTACCTTGGCCTTATTGTACGGCGGAGGTGATTATACAAAAACACTTACGATCGCGGCCAGAGCGGGTCAGGACGCAGATTGTAATCCATCCAGCGCAGGCGGAATCCTGGGAGCCATGCTCGGATACAAAAAAATTCCTGCCTATTGGAAGATGGGATTGAAAGAGGCAGAGGATATTCCATTTAAGTATACTGAGATGTCTTTAAACAAGGTGTATGATATTGGATTCCGGCATGCATTGCGCAATATTGAAACACATGGGGGCAGGATGGCCGGCGATACGGTTTCCATTGCTTTCCTGCCTCCGGAACCAGTAAAGTTTGAGCAGAGTTTCCCGGGCATGTATCCAGTAAATAAAATAGATTTCCAGCACAGCGATATCAAAGAACTGCATTTCGATTTCAAGGGCACCGGTTTTGTGATCAGGGGAGAAGCGAAAAAGAAAAAAGAGGGGACGGAGGATTATGTATTCAGTGCCACACTATATATCGACCATGAAAAAGTGGAAACGGCCAAATGGCCTACGAATTTTACGACGAGAAGGCATGATTTGTTCTGGAAATATGCTTTGCCGCAAGGCGAGCACGAAGTGAGTATTCAGATCCTCAATCCGGATTCCAATTATTCTGTCAATACCTGGGATTATATTGTATACCGGAACAAATAATTGAATCTTGAGCAGGACCCTCCCCTAATCCGTTTTTGCATTACGTTCTCGAATGCCTTTGAATTCAGAACCTGCCTTCCATTTTGGGAAGTCGCTGCTGAAAGCCAAATCTTTTCCAACAAGAAATAGCAACTGCAAGTCCTGCATCGCTCCATCCAGGTTCCATCTGGCAGAATCGTATTCGTCTGCAGGACGATGATAATATTTTTCGTTGTATTCATCCAATTTCTGCTGTCCGTATGCTTTCCCTTTCTGGAGGTCATCGATGCCGCTGCTGGTTGTCAGCGCGGGGATTCCGACCCTGGCAAAATTGAAATGATCAGATCGAAAATAATGTCCTGCTTCCGGATGACTTTCAGGAGAAATATAACGGCCTTGTTTTTCAGCCTCTTTGAGTAAATAGTCTTCCAGCTCTGATTGACCCGCGCCACTGACAGCAATGTCCTTAGTCTTACCATAAGCATTCATCACATCTATATTGATATTGGCTACGGTTTTATCAAGCGGGTAGATGGGGTTCTTCGTATAATATTCGGACCCCAGTAAGCCTTGTTCTTCCGCTGTCACTGAAAGAAAAACCATGGTGCGCTCGGGTTTTACCTCTAGATTCTTAAAGACACGGGCCAGTTCAAGCACTGCAGCTGTGCCGCTGGCGTTGTCGAGTGCCCCGTTGTAAATGGAATCTCCTTTTTCATCAGGCTTTCCGATTCCCAAATGGTCCCAATGCGCAGTATAAATGATATATTCATCCGGCCTGGTCGTCCCTGTAATTTTTGCTATGACATTATGCGAAGTATTAAAAATGGCCTTTATTTTCATCACTGCAGAAAGTTTGAGATGCAAAGGCACCGATTTGAATCCGCGCTGGTTGGCCAGCTTGAAAAGTGAACTGTCCTTTCCCGCAGCAGCCAATATTTTCTCGGCAGCTGGTTCGGTGATCCATCCCATCAGCGGGCACCTATATTCCTTACTGCCCTTATTGACCAGGTGTAGCTTAGAAGAACCATTTGAATTCCTTACCACATCAAAAGGGTAGGAGGCTGCAGCCGTATTATGCACGATCAGACAACCCCTGGCCCCCTGACGGGCCGCTTCTTCAAACTTATATGTCCACCTGCCATAATAGGTCATCGTATTTCCCTTAAACAAAGTCGAATCGCCGATGGTAAATCCGGGATCGTTCACCATTACCATCACCACTTTTCCTTTTACATCGAGGCCTTCGTAATCATTCCAATGATATTCTGGGGCGACCACGCCGAAACCGGCGAAAACTATATCTGCATTGGATACCGTGACTACCGAGTCTGTATTTTCCGTCCAAATGACAAAATCATTCATATTCTGCAATTCAATATTGCCTTTAGGCGTACTGACATGCATCATCGGGGGAGCTACGGGTCGAATTTCCACCATGGGTACATCCTGAAAATAACTGTTACCATTGCCTGGCTCCAGGCCTAATGACTTGTATTTGTTTTCAAGAAAGGTGATCGTTCTGAGCTCGCCTACGGTAAAGGGACGCCGGCCCTGGAAGGTATCCGAAGAAAGGGTAACGATATATTTGATAAGGCTGTCTTTGCTCAAAGAGTCCAGACCACTAGTTTGCGGATCGGAAGATGGATCCGAGTTACAACCCGATCCAAACAGCATGGAACCGGATAAAGAAAAGAATAATATTATTTTTTGGGTCAATGGCATCGGTAAAGGGATTGTCTAAATAAAATAAATAATTTTTCGAAAATAAGATTATATCGGGAATTTCATGATGGTCTTTTGACAAAGAGGAGATTTTTAACTCTTCCTCCTGATAGCCTGAATCCGGCAATTGCCCCGGCTTGATCCCGGAAAAATTGCAGACTTCCCAATGAGGATGAAAAAGATCCTGTTTCTTCCGGCTGCAACTCAAAATCTCCCAGGCGCCGTTGGTGGATCCACAACTTACCATCCTGCATGTCAATTAAGTATTCGGAAGCAAGTTCCTCGCTGTAAAAGATTCCTGAATATGCATGCATCTCGGCACCAGTTGGAAAATATGGATGAATCCTGGGTGCCTTCATATTTTTATATTCGAGCTGATTAACCAATCCATCCGGATCACGGCGGAAGGTCATATACGCCTGATACGCGGGGATCCAATAGCTTGAATCTGAACTCGCAATCATGGGAAATTTGTCTTCATTCGTCGCCTGGGTCATCAATTGCCCCTGCTCAAGCGTGATATTCAGTATCCAGCCTGCGTGAAGCTTATAATGGCCTACGTATGCAGCAGCTGTTGCGGAATCCACCTTCACTTCTTTAATCTTATTTTCGGCAGACGGAGTTGTATTTTCGGGCGCCTTAAGCCATTTTTTCAGAAATACATCGGCTACCTTATAATTTATGGAAGGATCAAATTCCGCGGAATTGGAAAGGGAGAGGATGGAGATTTGCTGATCGGGAAAATAGGTCGTAGCACTCCTGTATCCGGCCCAGCCTCCGGTATGCGAGATCGTATTGAGGCCCCTGTAAGAACCTGGCGCCAGGCCAAATCCATAATGCACTTTCTCGCCGGAATTAAGCATTCCTTCTTCCACCATTCTTTTAAATACAGGATCATTTTTGGCCAGGGCCCTTTGTAAGTGATTCGCCCATCTTGATAAATCATCGATGGATGTGAAAAGGGAGCTCGATCCATAGGCGGACAGATTACTAGGCACTCTCTGAAATCCGTTACCGGAACGCTCATAAGAATAAGCCATGTTTTTAATGACTTGGCGGTAATTTTCCATAAAATGGCTGTGATGCATATGCAAGGGAATAAAAATGCGCTCATCGGTCCATGCTACAAAGGATTTTCCGCTGACTTTTGCAACGACTGCTGCTAGGAGATTGTATCCGGTATTGGAATAATCAAAAGCCGAACCAGGTTCAAAGTCCAGTTCTTTCTGGTGTTTTACCAGATTCATAATATCCGAATAGGAAAAACCATCCTCCCATTTCCATCCACCAAATGATAGGGTTTCCGGCCAATCCCGTATGCCGCTGGTATGGTGCAGCAATTGCCGGATCGATATACGCTTTCCAAAATCGGGCAGGTCTGGTAAATATTTCCGGATATCATCATCCAGGGCTATTTTCTTTTCTTCGACCAGGGTGGAAATGGCGAACCCGGTAAATTGTTTGGATAGCGAACAAATATCAAAAACGGTACTCGTGCTAATGGGCACCTGGTATTCCAGGCTTGCCAGGCCATAGCCTTTTTTAAAGAGGGTTCTTCCATTTTGAATCACGGCTATGGCGCAACCAGGACCGGAACCTGTATTAAAGGCCTTAAAGATCTCATCCATGTTGGACTCATCAGCATTGGTGGAGAGTTTGCAAGCCGCAGCCTGGAAGAGAAATAGGATGAAAATAATTTTTTTCATATTTTCAGGAAGAATTCAGTGATTGTTAAATTAGTAAAAGATAGAAGATGTCAAAAGTAAACGAATTACCTGCAGTTATAAAAGCTTATATCCGGGCATCCAATGATCATGACGGCGATGCCTACATTGCTACATTTGCCAAAGACGCCCTGGTCAACGATTTCGCCCGGAATTTCTGGGGAACCCAGGCGATAAAGGAATGGAGCGACAAGGAAATTATCGGAGACAAGGTCAGTTTTGAGATCGATGAAGTGGTGGTGCATTACGGTGATTTCATCATCACGGCACTGACCGATGGCAACTATGACAAAACAAAATCCCCTGACCCCACCTACCTCGATTATTTCTTTACCTTACATGGAGATAAGATCGTAAAATTGATTATCCTCAAAAACAAGGAAAAGAGCGCGAAACTTCAGTAGACCCTGTATAGCCTGGCTCATTCTGCCCTCAAACTTTTTACCGGATTCATAACGGCCGCTCTGATTGCCTGGAAGCTGACGGTAATCAGGGTGATGACAATGGCTCCAAATCCCGCTGCAATAAACACCACCGGTTGCATGGTGATCCGGTAATCATACTGCTTCAACCAATCATGTAGAAAATAAAATGCCAAGGGGGACGCAATCAAGCAACCTAGGATGACCAGAAGGATAAAATCTTTTGAAAGCAATATCCAGACTTGAGCGACGGAAGCGCCCAGCACCTTACGCACGCCAATTTCCTTCATCCTTTGTTCAGCCGTATAGGCCGCCAGGCCGAAAAGCCCGAGACAGGAAATAAAAATGGTAAGTGCTGCAAATACGCCAGCGAGCTTTCCTATAAGATTTTCCAATCCGAATTTATTGGCATAGTCTTCATTTACAAAATGGTAGATAAAGGGATAAGATGGATTGTATTTGTTGAATATGGCGGCAATCTGTGTAATAGCGCTTTGCGTATTTGCGGTTGGGGACAACCGGTAGGTGACGATATTAGCCCAGCCGGGATCATAAAGAAACATAGTCGGAATGGCGGATGAAAATGGTGAACCCATTAACGCATTTTTTACCACCCCCACTACCCTGACACGCTGATTGGTATTCCAGGTCAGCACCTGGTTCAATGGCTCTTTAAACCGCATGCGGGCCACTGCGGCCTCATTGAGTACCACGTCAAAAGAATCTACTCCGAAATTGCCCGTGAAGTTTCTGCCTTCCTTTATTTGCATCCCCATCGTCTTAAAAAAATCGGCGTCCGATACGGCAATAGTTCCTATCCCCAATGTCTCATTGGGCAGTTTTCCATCCCAACGATCGATATCGTTTATTACCCAAACACCCGTCACAGGGCTGGAGGATTTTGTTACACTGGAGACCATGCGGGTCTGAAGCAATTCATTTTTAAGTGCCAGGTAGTCATGATTGATATCAGGGCTCGTATCCGACATCATCAAACGGTTTGCGTCATACCCTTTGGGCCGGTCCTTCGCATATTGGATTTGCTCATACACAATGATCGTGCTGATGATCAGGGCGATGGAGGCCGTGAACTGGATCACCACCAAAATTTTTCTCGAGAAGCCAGCTGTTCCTGCTGTGTGCATGGTCCCTTTGAGCACTACCACCGGATTAAATGATGAAAGATAAAAAGCCGGTCTGCTTCCCGCAAGCAAGCCGGTAAAAAGCACATACACGGTCATGATTAACCAAAAAATAATATTATTATAAGGAATGCTGAGTTTTGCGCTGGTCAGCGAATTGAAAGCAGGTAATGCCGCCTGAACAATAAATAACGAAAAGATGGAGGCTATACACGTAATGACAAGGGATTCGATCAGGAATTGAAAAATCAGATTTTTCCGTTCTGATCCGACTGCTTTTCTTATTCCTACTTCTCTGGCCCTTTTTTCTGAACGCGCTGTCGAAAGATTCATGAAGTTGATGCAGGCAATCAGCAATACCAGCACTCCGATAATACTGAATAGCCGGACATAATCGATAAAACCTCCGGACGCAATACCATCCTTAAACTCAGAATACAAATGCCAGTCTTTCATAGGCTGCAGGAATACTTCACCCTTTGTTGTCTGATATTCTTCTGCACTATACTTTTTCAAAAGCTGTTTTAACGTTGGGGCTACCTGAGCATAAGACACATTGGGTTGAAGCGATACAAAGGTTTGCATATTGTTATTACCCCACTTGGTCCCCCAATCCTGGGTGGCCGTCAGATAATCGAAGGGCACTATATAATTAATCTGAAAAGATGCATTGGACGGTACATCCTTCATGATCCCGGTTACTTTCAGATCATGGGTATTATCGATGCGGACAGTCTTATTCAGAGGATTTTCATTGCCGAATAATGCCTTGGCCGAGGATTGTGACAGGACAATGGAATAGAGATCCTTCAAGACAAGTCCGGGGTCACCTTCCAGCAAAGGGAAGCGAAAAACTTTCAGAAAATCAGGTCCGGCCATTACACCGGCCAGGAAAAGTTTTTTTTCGCCAACCACCAGCCCATGATTATTCATCCAGTCGGTCTGCACGACAAAGGCTATTCCAGGTGCATCTTTTTTTAGTACTTCAGCTAAAGGATAACTAACGGAGGTTTGGGTCGCGATGGCGCCATTTTCATTAGTGCTGTATCTGACCTGGTAGGCTTGTTGATAGCCTGGAAGAAAACGATCATAAGAGAATTGATAAACTACCCATAAACCAATCAGCATAGCTACGGCCATACCGATTGCCAGACCCAGGATGTTGAGCGCACTGTATACTTTATTATTGATCAGGTTGCGCCAGGCGGTTTTGATATAATTTTTTATCATACCGGAACATGCACCAAAGAAGTGCCAGTTTCGAATCTTCTATCAATCAAATAATTGTACCTCGTGCTCATTAATTCACTGTTCGAAACTGATACAATGACTGTTCTTTGACGGGTCAGACAATCAAAGCCAACCTGATTTTGCTTTTGATCCTTCAGTTTTTTTCCACCAATCTTAGTTTTTCTGCAGGACTCTGCTCCAGGCTGAACCAAAGCGCGAGTAATGCCCCATAGCTTCCGCCCCGTTCGATCCACTCGAATAACTCGTGGTGTGGATAGAAGAGCTCGCTGGTCACTTTCCAAATAAAAAGCACGATCAGCAAAGGGCGGACTGGCCGGAGCAATACGGCAAATGAGGCCGCTATCTCTAAAAGTCCAATCACCTCAGCGGTCAGACCAGGATTGGGAAAACCGATAGAATTATATTGTCCAAGAAGTCCTTTTTTTCCAATGACATTGAGCCAGCCGTGGCCCAGGATTAAGAGGAATACAACAATCTTCAGGCAGTTTGTTGCCACCCACAAATTTTTGGGATGGAAAAATGCATTGGGATCTATTTTTTTAAACCAACCGCTGATATGATTGCCTCCGGAGCCACTGAGGATCAAAAGGGCAAGCGGAGCGCCAAAATTGCCTGAGCGCTCAATGAACTCGGCAAAAGGTTCTCCTGATATGGGCCGGAGCGCAGCGGTGATGGTTCCCCAAATGATCAGCCAAAGCAGGATCATCCGCATGGGGTAAACCAGGATCAGCAATCCCATCATGATATCAAAGCTGCCAAGCACGGGCATCAGGCGGTAAGCCAGGTTATGATCAATTCCAAAAACCGCAAAATAATTGCACCAGATGGATTTGGTGATTATTCCAAAAGCACCATGCCCGATAAAGCACATGGCTGAGGCGATGCGTAAAGTATAATGAATCTTTTGAGGCTGGTTAAGACTAGGTAGACCCGGATGGTGATTTCTTTTACCCAGAACGGTTGTGAACATGCCGAACAGTTTTTTTGATTGAAAGTTCAAGAAAGCAGGGATAAGTCAATTAGACCTTCCAAGCGCAAGGAAAATTGCCGCAGATGTGAAGACTAACAGGATTTGGGCGGTTGCTCGCGGTCAAAAGTGAAAGCGGAAAGAATCACTGGTACTTTATGAGATATTTTCTTTTTGGAATGGCTGAAGTCCCCATCATGAAAGACCAGGGCATCGCTAAAAAGATATTCCATGCTCAGATTTTTCTGCGACCCGGAATGGGACCCTGATCTTTTTTGCTGTCCGGCGTGCTCGAGATCATTGACCAGTTTGAAAAAATCATTTTTAGCGGTTTGCAACTCCATCGTTTTCTGATCGGGCAGGCACCATAACTCAAGGCTATCATGGTATACCCTGCGTTTAACAAAGTGATACAGCACGCCATTGGATTCAATCTTTCCTTCTACAGGCTCATACTGGTTGGAATTGCTGTAATAAGGAAGGTGGTTCATCGGAATCATTACCAGCACTAGTTCGGATTCACTATAGGTATGCCGGTCCAAGCTTTGTTCGACCGATTTATCCGATGCATTCTCCAAATAAGAATAGACCCACCGGTATCCAAGCAGATTAAATAAAAAGAGGCCCAGGAGCAGTATGGCAAGAGATTGTTTCAATTGGCCATGAAGTTAAGAAAAAAAAGCCAGATGGATGGCGGCCTTTCTGCTTTTAGCTTCCGGCCAATCTAGCGCGGTGTGCAGCAGGATCCTGGTTTTCCACCAGGGCCGAAACGACCTGAGCTGCTTGTTCCATTTCTTGTTTTTTCCGGATGCATGACTGGATTAATGCTTCAAGAGCTTGCAGGTAGGCTTTGACCTTTTTTTTCTTTTTCATGTCCGCGCTTTGTTTCCGGATGGAGTGGATGAGTTCATTGTCCAATAACTGGGTGAAGTAATGGGATCCAGCCTGTATACGCTGATTTAATTCCCGGTAGCCGTCAGCTTCTGCGGTCAATAGCAGTTGCTCCAGCTGCCTTGAAAAGTTCCGGGCTGTCTTTTCCTGCTCGAGGAGTTTACCTATCCATTCTTTTGCAAGCCTAAAGTGCGCAGTTTTCTCAGGCAGCTGTTTGCGGTCAAAAGCCCCGCAATTTTCTTTTGCGTTTTCAATCAATTTGGACCAATTGAAAAATTCGAGGAGTGCACTGCTGATAAATAATTTCTGCTCTTTTTCAAATTGCATTAGCAAGGCATCTTCCTCCATAGATCCATTTTCTGTAAAATCGACGACCCTTTTATCGGTGCCGATGGCCGAGGCGTGGATCCTGGTAAGCAGTACTAAACCTTGGGTGCTGGTGAGCCGGCTCAGGGCCACATATACTTGGCCTGGCGCAAAAGAAGCCCCAGCATCGATGATCGCTTTTTCAAATGTCAGCCCCTGGCTTTTATGAATGGTGATGGCCCAGGCGAGCCGGACAGGGTATTGGGAAAAACTCCCCAGTTCTTCTTCCTCAATCCGGTCTTTTTCACGGTTATACTGATAGCGTACATTTTTCCATACCTCTTTTTCCAAGGTCAATTCGCCCGTTTTTCCAGGGAAACCCACTATGATCTTTTCACCCGCTATTTTTTTAACAGTGGCGATTTTGCCGTTAAAAAACCGCCTGGCATCTCCTTTATCATTCTTAATGAACATGACTTGAGCGCCCTCTTTCAAATGCAATATTTTTTCAGAGGGATAGGATTTTTCCGGAAATTCCCCTGTCAGCGTCGCTTCAAAGGAGTACAAGCTGCCTGCTAATTTGCCCAATTGTTCTTTGTTGATCCTGTCAGCCTGCGCATTGTGTGAAGTCAGGGTAATATAGTTTTCCCCTGACCGGGGCTGAAAACCGGGTTGATAAAATTCTTCCAACTTGCGCATATCCTTCACCGTCATCTGGTTATTCCGGATATTATGGAGTAGTTGAATAAAACCGGTTTCATTTTGCCTGTATATTTTTTTTAACTCCAGACTTACCGGAGCGGATTGTTGAATTGCCCAAGCATCAAAAAAGAAAGGACTTTTATAATAGGCTTTCAGCAATTCCCAATCTTCACCCGGTACCACGGGTGGCAATTGGAATAAGTCTCCTATATAGATTACCTGCACACCCCCAAAAGGGAGGAGTGGTTGTTGCCGGAAATGCCGGAGGATTGTATCGACAGCATCCAGCACATCAGCCCGCACCATGCTAACTTCGTCGATGACCATGAGTTCTAAGGACATCAGGAGTGCCCGTTTATCGGTGCTGAAACGGATATTTTTGAACAGGGTATGCGGGTCGCTTGTCCTGGAATCAGGATCGAGGATGCGCTGGCTTGAAGGTGCAAAAGGCCCAAAAGGCAATTGAAAAAAGGAATGGAGCGTGACGCCGCCTGCGTTAATAGCAGCTACCCCGGTGGGGGCCAGCACGACCAATTTTTTGAAACAATTGTCCCGGATATACTTTAGAAAGGTGGTCTTTCCTGTCCCTGCTTTTCCAGTTAAGAAAATATGCCTTCCCGTCTGATTTACAAACCGGGCAGCCAACTGAAAGATGGAATTATCTGGGTCGGGTAGCATTGGGCGTGCAATTTAGCGAAAGCGAGTATCGCCAGCCCGGTTTGTGTGATAATTCATTCCGAAGTGGAAAAATTGCGCCCAGCCAGCACCTATTTTTGAAGTTTGCGCCTAATACAAGGTAATTTTCCGGATCACATTATTACCCTGGTCAGCCACATACATATTTCCTATTGCGTCCAATGCAAGCCCCGAAGGACTGCTGAAGACCGCTGTCAGATAAGGCCCGTTTGAAAAACCGGTCGATGCGTTTCCGGCGAGCGTGGTTACCACTCCAGCCGGAGTGATTTTGCGGATACTGCTGTTATTTATGCCATCCGTCTCATACACATTGCCTTGAGCGTCGGCAACCAAGGCCTGCGGACTAACAAATTGGGCAGCAGTACCCGTACCATTGTCAATGCCGGTTTGATTAATATTACCTGCTAGAGTGCTAACCATACCGGCAGGCGAAATTTTCCTGATAAGGGCGTTATAATTATCCGCTACATAGATATTACCAAGAGGATCAATGGTTACGTCAGCTGGAACATTAAACTCAGCCGAATCAATCGGGCCGTTTACGGCACCTTGCTTCCCATTGCCTGAAAGAGTACTGACCATCCCTGAAGGGGTTATTTTGCGGATGGCGTTATTGTACTGGTCCGCCACATAAAGGTTACCCTGCTGATCAAAGGCCATCCCGCCTGGGGTTGAAAAAGAAGCCATGAGCCCAACTCCGTTGGTAAAACCCATCCTGCCCCTGCCAGCAAATAAACTCACTACTCCAGCCGGGCTAATTTTTCGGATTCGGTTATCATCCGTACTCGATCCCTCTGAAACATATACATTTCCTTGACCGTCTACGGCGATCCCATTGGGAGATGAAAACTCCGCTGTGGCGCCCGCGCCGTTTACATATCCCTGATTGCCATTGCCTGCCAGGGTACTGACCTGACCACCCGGTGTTATTTTCCTTATGGCATAATTTTGAGCATCGACCACATATACATTCCCCTGCTGGTCCAGGGCGATTCCGGTGGGTCCCGCAAATTGAGCAACGGTGTCTGCACCATTGACAAAGCCGGTATTACCGTTTCCTGCAAATGTGCTGACTGTGTCCGGCGAGTTATTGGAGCCCGAACCGGATCCACCCGTACCATTTCCACCAGTACCGTTATTGGGTGTAGTCAGCAGACTCTTAATGCAGGAGCTGAATAAAAAGACAATGATCAATATCGCAAAGGTCGAATGGAAGAACTTTTTCATGTCTAAAGGTTTAACAGGTATGCAAATGAAGTTTGACAAAAAATTGCTGGGATTTATTTCCCAGCTGCTCAATACAAAATGATCTTCCGGATCCTGTAATTCCAGGCATCGGCAACAAAAAGATTTCCTTTTGGACCGATGGCAATCGCCGCAGGATTATTAAAAATGGCCGTCCCAAGGGTACCGTCTGCAAAACCTGCAGCCTGGGTTCCCGTTAAAGTGGTTACGACCCCCGCTGGCGTTATTTTTCTTATGCAATTGTTGATTGAGCCCTCTGATACATATAGATTTCCAAGGGAATCACTGGCAATCGCAACAGGATTTAAGAACTCTGCGCCCGTACCGGTGCCGTTGAGGTAACCGGAATTATTCTTATTGCCTGCAAAAGCGCTTACTGTTCCTGAAGGTGTAATTTTGCGAATGGAGAAATTGTATGTATCGGCAACATATAAATTTCCGCTTGGGTCAAAAGCGATACCACCGGGAATGTTAAACTCTGCTGAACTGGCAGGACCATTTACATCACCCTGCTTTCCATTTCCTGCAAAAGTGGTAACCAGGGACAAAGCACCTTCTCCTTCCAATTTCCTTATACGCTCATTGATCATGTCCCCTACATAGAGAAAACCACTTTGATCGAAAGCCATTGGGCCCGGTCCATAAAACTCGGCCAGACCAAAAGTCGAATTCAGGAATCCTTTAACCCCTGTTCCAGCAAGCGTGGTTACATATCCTGAAGGGGTTATCTTACGGATACGTTGATTATTATCCAAATTACCCTCAGACACGTATACATTCCCAGATTCATCAACGGCTATTCCTTGTGGGGCTTCAAACTCTGCGCTTGTTCCCTGACCGTCTACATAACCGGAAGTCCCGTTGCCCGCAAGTGTGCTGACCACTCCTTCAGGAGTGATTACACGTATAGCGTAATTAAGACCGTCCACTACATAGACATTTCCAAGTTTATCAACCGTAATGGCTTTGGGAGAACCAAACTCCGCAGAGGTACCGGTTGCATCTACAAAGCCCTGGTTTCCGTTGCCTGCAAAAGTAAAAACGGTGCCTGCCGCAAACTGGGAGCCAGAACCTGAAGAAGACGCGCTGGTATCCGTGTTTCCCAGGGTCACGGTATTGCTGCTGGCTTTCGTGCAGGATGATAGAAGTATCCCTATACATAATGCGCCGATGACAAAAAAAAGAATCTGTTTCATACTAGTAAGTTTTTATTCGATGGTGATTTCATTAATGACAATGGTGACAGCACTAAAATCTGTTCCAGAGCTGGCAATCCGGGGAAAATTCCAAAATCGCCCGAAGCTGAAGTGCCGGAACTGACTGAGGATTTTTTGGTTGAGCTAAAAATGATTCCAGAACAAGCACGGCTGGAGATCATCACGAGGTGGAATATTTTTTTCATGTTCTGCTGATTTTTGAAGTGGTTTATTGCTTTTCTTGATTGAAGATTAAAATTGAATCAAGAATTCAAAGCAGCAAAGTGCAAATAGATGAACACCAGAATAAATAGATGAATGACGAAAAGCCTAGGCCATATCGAGGGTAAATACAGCGCCCTGGCCTGGCTGGGAGTTAATGGATAGTTTGCAATGGATGGCTGCGGCAAAATCCTTTACCAGGCTGAGTCCCAATCCATTTTTTCCACCAATGGCGGCATCTTCGCTGAAAAGGATTTGTTGCTGGGCTGCTGTAATCCCAGGACCATTGTCTGATATGGAGATCAATGTATGGCCTGCTTGTTCCCAGGCTTTCCAAAGGATTTGGCCCTTGGGTTTACCCCTGACCGCTTTGATGGCGTTGGCGGTCAGGTTACGGATAATAGTCTTTAAATAATTTTCATCCGAATTGATGGTCATGCCCTGGGGAAGTTCGAATTCGATTTCTGTTGAACCATTATCGGGGTAAAGCGTTTTTATTTCGTCAAAAAGTTGACTGACAGGAAAGATCTTTATTTGCGGTTTAAAATTCTTCATTTGGCCCTTGCTCCAAAGAAGCAGGTCTTCAATGGTTGCTAGCAGGTCCTCTGCTGAATGCACCATTTTTTGTTGGTGCTGGTTTTTCATTTCAGGTGTCAGTAAAGCAGGCGCCTCTTTTTGCAGATTCAAATAATTGATCAGGCTGGCGATAGGACTGCGGAGGTCATGGGTGAGGATACCAAATAAGCGTGCTTTGATTTTGTTGGCCTCATCGAGCTGGGCATTGATCGCGATGAGTTTTTGATTGGCCGTTTTTCTAATGGCGCTTTGCCGGTATACCAGACCTCCGATGATGGCGAGCAGCAGGATTCCGCCCATCAGACCATAACGGAATCTCCGCTGGTTGGCGGCCTGCAAGGCATTTATCCTGTCTTTCTGGTCGGAGATCGCTTGAATATTATCTTTTTCCTGCTTTTCTTTGAGATAGTCTGCCTGTTGTTTCTGAAGCGTGAGTCTTTGAAGATCCCTGTCCTTATTGCTTAAAGCCAATTCATTTTGGTTTATTTTCAATTGCTGCTGCCCCTGGAGCGAGAGCAATTCCTGTTCCTTCAATTTGCTTTCTGTGATCTGCTGTTGCAATTTAATTTCGGCTTCCTTTTTATCAAATTCATATTGGGCAATCTTCCTGATGACCCCTTTTTGATTGTCATTATTCAAAATGGTATCGTGAAGCTGGCTGTAGAGCAAAAGGGAAGATATCGCCAATGGATAGTTTTTCTGTTTTTCAGAAATTTCACTTTTGCATTTATAGGCTTGCTCTTTAGTCACGATATCGCCTATTTCCGTAGATATTTGAATAGCGCTGTCCAGCCTGGCGATGGCTGCAGCAAAGCGGTCCTTAGGGTCGATATGCTGAGCTTCCAGCGTTGCGTCGGATACTTCGTTGATCGCGATTCCCGTATTGATAAAATTATTGGCAAGTGCTCTTTTATCTCCGATCTGCCGGCTTAATTCCAATGCCTGGATTCCATACTGATAGGATTTTTCATTATCGCCTAAATGATGAAAGGCGTCTGCCAGGTTGGTTAAAGCGCCTGCAAGCGATCTTTTGTTGTCTATCTGAAGACTGATCGCCCTTCCTTTCTCCAAATATTCGACGGCTGCATCATATTTTTTTTGATGGATTAGTTCAGTGCCGATATTATTATATAATGATGGCGGGACGATGGCTTTTGGAACTATGGACTCTGTGATAGAAATACTAATCTTATAATATTCGAGGGCTTTATCATAATCCTCCATATCGTTATAGATATTGCCGATATTCTGATTGGTCGCAGCCATCCGGCTTTTGTCGTTGAGGGATTCTGCGATCTTCAGACCGGCCAGCATATATTCCAAAGCTTTAGGATAATTGCTGCTTTGAGAATAAATAATCCCGATCCTGTTATTTGCTCCCATGAGACCCAAAAGATCGTTATACTGTTTTGCGGTATTTAGATATTTTTCACATACAGCCAGGCCTTCCTGAAAATTGCCCTGAATTATATAGAGGCTGCTCTTAATATTGTATCCATCCAGTATTCCTTTTATATAGTGAAGACCCTCAGAAAGCGGCAATTCCTCGTCAATGATCTTTGATGCCCTTGAAGGATTGGAATAGGCGAGCATGAGTGCAAGAGCCGACATCAGGTGCGCCTTGGTGGTATCGTTTTTCGGATATTTTTCTATTACGAGCGCTAAGGAGTCGGCTTTGCTGGTCTGGGCATGCGTCTCAACCCTCCAAAAGAAAATGGAAGCCGCAAATAGCATTATACATTTTGCGTATTTCATGAAATGCTTGTTGTTCTTTTCCCAGGTTCTGATTTTTTTTACCCGGGCTTAGCTACTGCAATAACTCATCTACATTCTTTTTGAAGGTTTTGCCAAGAGGGAGGCTTGTCTTATTCACATATACATTGTTCGTATCTACCTTACGGATATAATGCTTTTGAACGGCAAAACTCCGGTGTATACGTACAAAAGATTGAAAACTCGTTTCCTGCAAAAGGGTACCTAAGCTTCCCAGCACACAGTATTTTCTTTGTGCGGTGACGATTCCGGTATAGTCCTTAAGCGCTTCGAGGTAAAGGATATCGTAGAGTTTTAATTTGGTTTTTTCATGCCCCTGTTTGATAAACACGGTATCAAACCCGAGAGAATATTCAAACAGATCCGCTTTTTCTTTTATTTCTAAATATTCCTTTGCGCGTTGCATGGCCTGGGAAAACCGCTCGGCGTTAAAAGGCTTTACGATAAAGTCAAGGGCGGCGGCGTCGAACCCCTCTACTGCATAATCCGGATAAGAAGTAATAAAAATGCAAACAGGCACTTTGAGCAAACGCGTGCGAAGTTCCAGACCGCTCATTCCGGGCATGTCGATATCCAATAATAGTATTTGGACCTCTTCTTTCTGCATGTTTTCCAATGCTGCTTCCGCCGATCCATAGGCTCCTGCCAACCTTAAAAAGGGAAATTTTTGAAGGTTGACCACTACGGTCAAGCGGTCTATATCGTCATCATCTACCACCACACAGGCAAAGGTCTTTTCCATGCGCTACCAGATTAAATAGAGAGCAATATGATTTTTCACAGAATTAATAGAATGGGCCGCAAGCCGGCAAAGCCTGCTCACCCTTTAACTCCAGTATGTTTTTAATTTTCAGGCGCGTATTCAGGAATAGCAGTTTCAGGCGCGCCTCTCCTGCAATCCCCCCTAAAATTAGTGTAGTAGGTTGACGGAGCAAAATTAAGTTAGGAAAAACCGGAACCCGGTTTCTCCGCTGAAGCGTGCAGGAAAAAACCCGTGGATGAGCCGTTAAAGCCTTACTACCAGGCCTATATTTAATCCGACGGAATTGATATTCTGGGTAATTTTTGCACTTGTTTCGGAAGTGGTGACTGTATTGCCACTCGTGGAGGACATTAATTGATTATTCCCTGATTTGGCGTAGGTAAAATTATAAATATAGTTTGTAGTGTTCGGCATGCCACCGTTGACAGAATTTTGATTGGTAAATGTCCATTTTAAAGTGGACGGCGAAACAGGTAGGAAACTACCCGCAACTTCAGCAAATCCCCGGAGTATTTCTGAAATCCGGAATTGGATGCCGACTGCCACCTGGGCACCAAGATTGAGATTATAGGCATATTTCTGATCTCCGTCTTTTGTCAGGTATATATAGGTGTTTCCCATGCTGGAAGTATAGGTACTGTCCTGGCCCGTGAGTTCGAGTTTCGTTTGAATATCAATCATCAATCCCAGACGCGTATAAAAATAATAGGTTGGTTTTGAAAATGCCTTAAAGGTAATATTCGGAATGATGCTCAGCGTGGAATGCGTTAATAACTGTGACTGGGTGGAATAGTAGGGAGAATTGGAAAAAGTGCTGTTGACACTGATATTATCGGCCTTCAGATATTCTGCGTCCACACCGACATTCAGAAAATCGTTCAGGATTACGCCGACTCCGCCGCCAAAATGGAGGCCGGCGCCCAGACCTACTTTACTGTTGGCAAAAGCCGAGCTTGAGCCTCCGCCAATGGCACTCGTGGAAGCAGTCAGAATATTTGATCCTGGTGTCAGCAGTCCATAACCGCCATAGATCTTAACATATATAATACTACTAGAGGGTGCTTCTACTTTTGGCTGTTGGCAAAAGCTGATTCCGGTAATCGTAAGAAAGATGAGGGAAGAGAGAATAATCTTTTTTACGAAATGCATGGATGATGTTTTTAGTATTTCCAAATACCCATTCCTAAAATGCTAAATGACAGATATTCAATCAAATTTATAGCATCCTGTAATGTTCTGCAATTTTTTTTTGCCCTTATTTCAGGTCATTAACATGAATTCCGGCGGGAGGCAGTAAAAGTATTTACTTGCTTCTGAATTCAAACTTTAATATGTAATTTTATCTTACTCCCTCTGACATCTGAAAGATAATACCAATTCTTCCCTTTAAAATCTCGTAATCAATATTTTAGGAATTCCAGATTGATTTTGGTTAAAAAAATAACAGCTGCTCCCTGCAAACCCGGAAGCAGAAATGGTAAGGGATACCTGCATTATCAACCCAAACAAACCAAATTATGAGAAAGATCATTTTCCCCATCCTGCTTTTTTATATCGGCGGATTTTTATCCTGCAGTAAAACTACCAGTTCCGTCAGCGTCACGAACCAGCCAAACCCGCTCAATGTCTATGTAGCCGGATTCAGGGAGGCCAATGGTGCTAATGGAAATGTAGACACAGCAACTTATTGGAAAAATGGAGCACCCATCGCCCTGACCAATGGAACAAATAATGCACATGCCAGTTCCATTATTCTTTCCGGGTCCAATATATATGTTACCGGGGATATGTTTAACGGCATGAATAATGCCGCCGTTTACTGGATCAATGGAAACCTTGTCTCGCTGACTAGTGGCGCCAGTGATGCATATGCAAGCTCGGTCGTTGTTTCCGGAAGCGACGTGTATGTCGGGGGTTATGTATTTTCAGGTACGGGTAAATATGTGGCGATGTATTGGGAAAATGGCAATCCTTTTCCTGTCACCGACAGTACAAAAAACGCATACGTATATGGTATTACTTTTTCAGGGTCGGATCTCTATTTGGCAGGATATGGGGATAAAAATGCCAATGGTTTTGGCAATACCGTCGCCATGTATTGGATCAATGACAGTGCCATTGTGCTCACCGATGGGACGAGTGAAGCCCAGGCGACTGCCATTGCTGTTTCAGGTTCTGACGTATACGTGGTCGGATTCTTATATAATGGGAATAATTCTCAGGCAACCCTTTGGAAAGACGGTGTAGCCTCCACCCTGAACGATATTACCGGTTCGCCGGCAACCTATGCCTCCTCTATAGTCATTTCAGGAACCGATGTGTATATAGCCGGGGAGGGCAGTTCCGGAGCGCTTTATTGGAAGGATGGGACCCCGACGGCACTTTCTGGCTCGCAGGCAGGAGCCTCCGCCAACGGCATCGCCGTTTCAGGGAGTTCTGTATTCGTGGCTGGTGATATTGATGTCGTGCAATTTGCAAGTGATTCTGCAGCGTTCTGGAATAATGGAGCGCTGACTACGCTCAATGACGGCCTCAAATATTGTAATGCCAGTTCCATTTTCGTATCCACCCAATAATTGAAATCACTCCTGATGGCCGAAATGAAAACTGCATAACTTGAATAAGGTATGCACAATCTGATAGGATATCCATTGGTTGAACTTTGTAAAAATGTTCCGTGAATGCGAGAACGCTTGTTGAGTGATCCTGGTGCAATCCCTTTGCATGATCCCATCCAGCATTTTTTCTGTTTCCAACGTTATTTCTTTTTGATGCACTTCCAGGTTCAATTCAATGCTGGCGTAGGTACTGAGATCATTTACATTGAAAGACCCGATGGTCATCATCGCACCGTCTGCCACTGCAAGTTTTCCATGCAGGATGTTTTTGTTGTATTCGTAAATTTCTATCTTGTTTCTTAATAGCCAGTCGTACCAGTATCTCTCCGCACTTTTGGATAGCAGCACATCCGATTTACCTGCAATAATAATTTTAAGCACTACGCCTCTTTTTACCGCTTTTTTGAGACTTTGCCTGAAATTCACACCAGGCAAAAAATAACTGGACAGGATGGTAACGCGGGAGCTGGCCTGTCTCAGCATCCTGAGGTATCCGCGTGAAATTTCATTTTTTCCCTTTAGCCAATCGTTGCGGCGCATCCGGACCAAACCCTTTTCTGCTTCATGAAAATTAAAAAGATCCCGATTGTCCTTACAGGAGGCCATTTTTGTTTTAGGCTGCAGCGGTGGAAATCCCTTCCATGTTTTTCTGCATAGCACGCATAACTGTCTGGCAATATCTCCTTCAGCCAAAATGGCAAAATCCAGCCAAGGGGGGCTTCCGGGCATATCGTTATATTTATTGGAGATATTGATTCCCCCCACCAGGGCAAATTTAGCATCAATGACCGCGATTTTGTGATGAAGCCTGCGTCCGAAGTAAAAAGCCTTGCTTTTAAACAGCGGTTCAAAAAGCCGGAAATTGACTCCTGTGCCTTTAAGTGTCACGATAAGAGATTTTGATAAGGCCTGGGAGGCGAAGCCATCGGCAAGGGCATAGACTTTTACATTCCTGGCAGCAGCAGTCTTCAATGCTTCGGTTACCATCCTGCCTGTTTCGTCATTATCAAAAATATAGGTTTGAAGATGGATGGTATCGGTAGCCTCGTTTATTAGTTGCAAAAGAATCTGAAAGAATTCAGCTCCTCCCTTGACAAGCTTTACCCGGTTATTTTTCGCATGTTCCCTTTTTTTTGATAGACGAATAATCCTCATGATCTGCCTTCAGTGTTTTGTAATCCTGAAACCGCGTGCAAACATAAAGCACTATTGTGATTATCCCGTTTCTTCCCTGTAAAAGATATAGGGCGAAAGAAGAATTTTGGATCCATCCAAAACAATATCCCTGGGAAGAAATGGACGGTCCCAGAAGGGTTGGACGGCGAATGTCCCTTTTTATAAATGCTGTTGTTTATTATTATTTCAGATGTAGATATTCTTCATCGCTTACTTTAGCCATCCATACGACGACGCCTTTCTGAATATTGGTATTGATGGCAATATGGGTAAAGTCACTGTCATGGGCGGCGCCATGCCAATGAATGATATCAGGAGCAATAGTAACCACATCACCTTTGTGCAGTGAGAGCGCGGGCTTTCCTTTTTCCTGATAATATCCTGACCCGCCCGTAACAATCAATATTTGGCCTCCCGGGTGCGAATGCCAATTATTTCTAGCCGATGGTTCAAAGACGACGTTACCAATTAAGGTATTGAAGGTATCCCCGGCCGGCACTAAATTTTTTACCCATGCGTTACCTGTGAAATAATCTGGAGAAGCTTTATCGCCTTTTGGGAAAATGCTATTCTGATTTTCTGCGGTTTTCATGTTTGTTTCTATTTGTTTTGATCATCTCCGGCAAAGGTAACACAAGCGATTGGGCCGATATTACCGATCATTGCCCCAAAAACTACGATTTTCAGCAAATGAGACCTTATCAATCTCTGGACCCCCCTAGCCTTGCCCTTTACCCTATAATTGACTACAACAATAGTGGATATGGCTACGCTTATCTTGCTTTTGTTGCAGAACTTTGTGAGATCAAAAAAACTCAAAAATGAAAATTATTGTAACGGGTTCGTTAGGGCATATCAGCAAGCCACTAACGGCAGCCCTGGTTCAAAAAGGGCATAGCGTCACGGTGATCAGCAGCAATCCCGGAAAACAAAAAGACATTGAAGCCCTGGGTGCCGGTTCTGCTATTGGATCCATAGAAGACCTTAGTTTTCTTACCTCAAGTCTTATAGGCGCTGATGCCGTGTACACCATGATCCCTCCGCCAAACTTCTTTGATCCAAATTTTGACCTGATGGCCCATTGCCGTAGCATATCTAATAACTATGCCAAGGCCATTGAACAGTCGGGAGTAAAGCGGGTGGTTCATCTAAGCAGTATTGGCGCTCATTTAGATAAAGGCACGGGTCTTATTCTGGCTCATTATGATGCCGAGCGTACTCTGGGCAATCTCCAAGATGTGGCTATCACGTTCATGCGCCCTGTTGCTTTCTATTACAATCTATATGGCTTTTTAGATGGCATAAAAAAGACAGGCACCATGGCCTCAAATTACGGTGCAGAAGACAAGGTTGCTTGGGTTTCCCCCATAGATATTGCTGCTGCGGTTGCAGAAGAAATAGTAACACCCATGGTTGGCAGGAAGGTGCTTTATGTAGCAAGTGAAGAACTGACCTGCAACGAAATTGCGGGTATATTGGGTGCAGCCATTGGGAAGCCTGAATTAAAATGGATTGTGGTACCTAACGAACAAATGCAAAGCGGTTTACAAACCGTTGGGATGTCCAAGGCGATAGCTGCAGGATTAGTGGAAATGAACGCAACCCTGCACAGCGGGGAATTATTCCAGGATTATTATTTGAACAGGCCAAAGGCCTTGGGCAAAGTGAAAATGAAGGATTTTGCAAAAGAGTTCGCAGGCGCATTTAATCAAAAATGAATATATTGTAGAATGGCAAACGTCCAACTGCACCGGATTAAAACCATCAGCGAATATCACCAGCTGATGGGGCTTCCCAAACCGGAGCATCCCTTAATCAGCCTGATCAATTTTGAATCCATTACCCAATTGCCCTCTCAAGAATCGATAAGTGTGGTATTTAATTTTTATTCCATTTCCATTAAAAGGAATTTCAATGCCAGGATGAAATACGGTCAGCAGGAATATGATTTTGATGAAGGCATTATGTTTTTTATTTCACCAGGTCAAGTTTTCGGCATTGAGATTGAGAAGGGCTCGGCTTTAAAACATTCCGGATGGTTATTACTTATCCATCCCGATTTTTTGTGGAATACACTCCTGGCCAAAACAATAAAGCGATACGAATTTTTTGACTACGCTGTAAGCGAGGCCTTGTTTCTTTCAGAAAGGGAAGAGGTAACGACAACAGGCATCATGCAAAACATTGAGCAGGAATACCGCTCAAACATGGATAAATTCAGCCAGGACATCATCATTGCTCAATTGGAATTATTACTCGCTTATGCCGAAAGATTTTATCATCGCCAGTTCATTACCAGGAAAATAACAAACCATAAGCTTCTTAGCCGTCTGGAAGATATCCTTTCAGACTATTTCTCCAGCGAAACGATGGTAAAAAAAGGCTTACCCACTGTTCAGCATATTGCCGGGATCCTACACGTCTCGCCCAATTATTTAAGCAGTTTGCTTAAAGTGTTGACGGGTCAGAACACACAACAATACATCCACGAAAAGCTGATTGAAAAAGCAAAGGAAAAATTATCCACTACGGATTTATCAGTAAGCGAAATTGCATACGAACTGGGTTTTGAACATCCGCAGTCGTTCAGCAAATTATTCAAGACAAAAACCAATATATCTCCCCTGGAATTCAGGCATTCCTTTAACTAAAAGAAGGATCATGGTAAATCCAAGGATTAAATTTTGATTGTAAGAAGATTATTTCGTTCTCAAGCAACGGAGTTGAGCAATTTTTTAAAAGCTTACACGCTGCACCTGACTAACTACAAAACAGTTCTTGAAATTTGTCTTTTGTTAGTTTAGGCCATACTGCCGCCAGACGGTATGATAATGGAAACAGCGGGTTCATCAATGATTTTTTTTGACGCATCTATCTTAAACCAGCATATTCCACCAATTACCAGCAAAGCCAGCATCAGATACTGGGGCATTTCATAATTATGGGTCCGGTCAACGATTTTCCCAAATATCATGGACATCAAAAACGATCCTGTCTGTCCGATAAAATTCATAAAACAGGTAATGGTGGAAACCCGGTCACCGCCGATGTCAACGCAGGTGGAAAAACAGGATAATACAATAAACATCAGGCAAAAATCAGCCACGATATAGCTACAGGTAACGGGAAGCTGACCATTGAGCTGTGTAGACAAAAAAATGGCTACGGCCATGACCCCGAATGAAGCGCCGGCGATGGATTTACGGGCAAGTGAGATGCCTTTTATTTTGATCAGCCGGTCACTGACTATCCCAAACACAAAAGCAGACAGGATACCTACGGAAAATACAAGTGTGGTGGTTGTCTTCATCTGCTGTTCGGAAAAATGTTTTCCATCCTGCAGGTAGGTCGGCAGCCAGGCGCTGAAAAAATAATTAGCCCACTGACACGCGAAATAGGAGAGAAAGAGAGCCCACATCATGGGATTTGCTAACACCAGTTTCCAGGAGAAAGGCCGTTCATGTTTTACATAATTGCGATTCAACTCAATTAATTCCTTTTCCTCCTGCGATATACCTTTCATTTCACCAGGATGATTTCGAAACCATAACCAACATACCAATACCCAAATAAGTCCCAGCATTCCATTCACATAAAAAGGCGCGCGCCACCCATAGGCCGCCGCGAGGAGCAGGCGGCGCAGCCACCGGAATTCGAGAAGGGGCCGGTCCATCAGAACTGGTTGTAACCGCCGGTAAAATTTTTGTATAAGCTTACCAGATAGGCGCAGGTAGGTTATGATAGAAGTAAATACAAGCAGTTGTAATACCGGGTTTAATTGCTGAAAAGTATGGGTAACATAGGTAGCTGCACCCGTTCTGGCGCTTTCTTTTATTTCCAACGCCTGGGCTGCCTGTTCCAACAGCAGGGGGCTGAAATGCAGCAGGTCTTTACATTTGAATTGATATTCCGGGCAAGTTATTTTCAGCACATAAAAATACATGAAGGGGCCCAGCACCAACAAAGCTTGCATTGGCAGCCAATCCCAACGGGGCAGGTAAATTTCAAGCCCCAGGTCAATAGCCAGTATTCGGATCATCCATAAAATCATCGTAGCCAACGCCATTGCAAGAAACCGGTTTGCACTACGGTTGACGGTATTGGTGAACCATAAAAGTATGGCAAAGGTCAGCCCAATAAATATTGCGCCGAGAAATGCGAGGTGATACAAGTTTATATGGAATGTATATGAATTCAAATAAACCCAGCCTGTCTAAATAAGTTCACCAAGATTCTTCCTTTGTTGCTTGATATTCCAAGTCTTTTTCAGAAAGCTGACATTTTTAAAAAGCATTCAATAATTAGGGAGGTAAGCTTTTGTATACAACGAGTTGAAAATCAAAGAAAAAGGGCTACTCTTTGTGGAGCAGCCCTCTCAAAATTTCGGTGAAAGTACCGGTTGTAGCCAGAGCGGGGCAATTGTCTAACCAAATATTTGCTGATTTACAAGCTTTTAGCGAATTGCCAGAATAACAATTTTTGAGAGTTCTCTATTTGTTTAAAATTGGATCAATTGTCATACGTATAGTATCATTATTTTGTTTGAAATAAACTATATATTGATATAGTTTAAATTAGATGCTATATTTGTACTATGAGTACTGAAAAAGGGACTAAAATAAACCAACTTCTTCATTCACAACCACCAGGAGTTGTTTTGCAATCTTCGTGGCTGGTACGATCAGGATATAGTTATGAATTGCAACAACGATATAAGAAAGGTAAATGGTTGGAATCTATCGGCATAGGGGCCCTTATACGCACAAGCGACCAGGTTGGATACGAAGGCGCTATTTACGCCTTACAACAACAAAGCGGATTGACGATACATCCGGGGGGAAGAACAGCACTTTCGCTGTTAGGTAAAGCCCATTATCTCGAGTTAGCGCCAAATCGAGTCATTTTATTTGGTGGTAAAAATGAAAGACTCCCGGCATGGTTTAAAAAATATAACTGGGGTTTAAAAGTCGATTATTTTGAGACCACTTTTTTACCATCCGATGTGGGAATTACCGAAATTGAGTTGAAAAATTTTTCGATAAAGGTCTCGAACGCCGTTCGGGCGATCATGGAATGTTTGTTTTTGGCTCCTCAAAAACAAGACCTTGTGGAATGTTTTGAATTGATGGAAGGATTAAACAATCTTCCACCAAAGCAAGTCCAGATATTGCTTGAAAATTGCCATTCAGTCAAAGTCAAACGCCTATTTCTATATATGGCCGAGAAGGCGGGGCACAGCTGGTTTAAGTATCTGGATTTACAAAATATAGATCTGGGCAAGGGTAAACGTAGTACCGTTAAGAATGGTCTCTTTGTTGAGAAATATGAAATTACTGTTCCGAAAGAACTGAAAGAGCATGGAAGCAACGTATAAAAAACAAAGTAGCTCTTTTACTGAGCGTAATGCCCGAAGTTGCAAAAGAAAAATGCTTTGCTCTTCATGGCGGTACTGCAATTAACCTTTTTGTACGTAATATGCCCCGTCTTTCGGTCGATATCGACCTTACTTACCTGCCTATTGAAGACAGGGCAACTTCGCTTTCACATATTGAAGAGGCATTGGAAAGAATAAAGGCAAACATTGAGAAAGTTGTGCCAAACGTACACGTCAACCATCAACGCAATACAGGAAAGCTTCAGGTTTCGGCAAGTAAAGTCGATATAAAGTTGGAGGTAAATCTGGTCAATCGAGGTGCTTGGACGGAACCGAAGGAAATGGTGTTGTGCGATAAGGCTCAAAATGATTTCGAAGCTTTTTGTATTATGCCTGTCGTATCAGTTGGCCAACTTTTCGGTGGTAAAATAATTGCTGCTCTCGATAGACAGCATCCCCGGGATTTATTCGATATCACATACCTGTTAGAGGCTGAAGGATTCACGCAGGAGGTAAAGAAGGGTTTTTTACTTTATTTACTTTGCAGCGACCGACCAATAAATGAAATCATCACTCCTAATTTTCAAGATCAACGATCTGCGATGAATAATCAGTTCGCAGGCATGACAGATGAGCTATTTAGTTATCAAGAGTATGAATACATAAGAGAACGATTACTACAAATTATACATAAAAGTATGACCCAAGCCGACAAAACTTTTTTGTTAAGTGTAAAAAATGTAACACCAGATTGGAGTATTTATGATTTTCGAGATTTCCCGGCGATCAATTGGAAATTGCAGAATTTGGAAAAATTAAAAGCCAATAATCCTGATAAGCATCGAGAATTATATGAAACACTTGAAAACAAACTCATGGGGATCAAAAATGCATGAATCAGATTGTTTAAACAAAATAATAGATTAGAAAGTGGAAAAGAAGAATATTGAAAGGGTACCCGCCGATACTTTAAGTGCAGTTAAGATTACCGATCAGGATATTGATACATTGCCAGACTTTCGAGATCTTAGACCAGAACAAAGATGCGAACTGATAGAGCTAGTCTATACGCTAAGCATCGCTTTATGTCGTTCTTATGATTTTTCATTTGAGGAGTAATGTAAGCTTCTCTTAGCCCACCGGAGATTAGAATTTCCGGCTTTTAATATTCAATAAAAGGCAGGTCAAACTATCTCGCCTTGAGGTACAGATCCTGGCATTTAGGCAACCTTTAGACTTAGTTTTGATTAGAACGGGAATTGAACCGGCTATTAATTTGAAAATGACCAGATTAAGACGTTCTTGCAAAAAAGAATGATCAAATATCTAACCTTAAAATGCCTTTTTAAATGACTGGAAGACAATAGAAAAGGGCAGCTCAAAAAGCGGCCCTTCTTTTGTGTAGCGAGGATGGGAGTTGAACCCATGACCTCAGGGTTATGAATCCTGCGCTCTTACCAACTGAGCTACCTCGCCATTTTTGAATTCATGTAGCTTCTATAAAACTTATTAAATCCTTCTATTGATTAATTCCACCAAAGGGTCGCAAAAATAGTCCAAAGCAATTAATACCTGAAATCAAATCTAGGGATTAAGGGAAGAAGAAAATTCTATTTCTTCAATGATTAATTAAGATAATCAAAAAAAATTGGGACAAAAAAAAGCCCTCTGTAGAAACAGAAGGCCGTCTAACGATTGCTTGCCATATGAAAGTCTTACTATAATTTTTCTTTGCATATACTGCCTGCAATTCCAGTCAGAAATCCTGAATTTCACCCTGCTGAAGATTACAGATCTCGCATTATTAATATTAGAAAAACGTATATATATGCTTGTACGGATTTAGATGACAAAAATAGTAAAATTATGTGATAATAGGCTAGTATTTTTCCACATTTTGGTCAATTAATCAAAAAAGAAGAAGTCATTGACTATATTATAATTAATAATATATAAGTTTTTGTTCTATTCTGGAGATTTGTAAGCTTCCAAGGCCTTTTCAAGACAATCCATGGCCTTATTCAAAGAATTGACATTTAGCACATAGGCTAGTCTGACTTCTTGCAAACCTAGTCCAGGACTGGCATAAAAGCCGGTTGCGGGGGCCAGCATAAGCGTTTGACCGTTAAAGGAGAATGATTCCAGAAGCCATTGACAGAATGTATCACTATCATCAATGGGAAGTTTTGCGATGGCATAAAAAGCGCCTCCTGGATTGGGGCAAAATACTCCGGGCATCAGATTTAAACGTCGGACCATGAGATCCCGTCGTTTTTTGTATTCTGCTTTTGTCGTATCAAAATAATTATCCGGCAAATCCACTGCGGCTTCTCCCAATATCTGTGCAAAGGAAGGAGGACTCAATCTTGCTTGTGCAAATTTCATTACGGTTTCTAATACCATATTATTGCGGGTGACCAGGGCGCCGATTCTTCCTCCGCAGGCACTATACCTTTTTGAGATTGTATCCATGAGTACGACATGATCTTCGACGCCGCTTAAATGCATTGCGCTGACATGTTCTCCTGAATAACAAAATTCACGGTAGGCTTCATCTGCGAAAAGGTAAAGGTCATGCTTGATGATGATCTTCTTTAAGGTTTCCATCTCCTTCCTGCTGTACAAATAACCCGTGGGATTGTTAGGATTGCAAATGACGATGGCTTTTGTTCTAGGCCCGATTGCCTTTTCAAATTCTTCGACGGGTGGCAAAGCAAAACCGCTTTCTATAGTGGAGGTCACGGGTCTTACAAACACTCCCGCTTCAACCGCAAATCCATTGTAATTGGCATAAAATGGTTCGGGTATGATCACCTCGTCACCCGGATCCAGGCAACTCATAAATCCAAAAAGAATGGCTTCGGAACCGCCGGTGGTGACAATGATTTGGGAATAATCAATCTCAATACCCGCCTTTTTGTAATATTGAACGAGCTTCCTGCGGTAGCTTTCGTTACCGGCGCTATGGCTATACTCTAATACCTTCCCATCAAAATGGCGAACGGCATTCAGAATTTCCGGAGGAGTTTCTATATCGGGCTGACCGATATTGAGGTGATAGATCTTAGTTCCTCTCTTTTTGGCCGCTTCGGCAAAGGGGACTAGTTTTCTGATCGGTGAGGAAGGCATCAGCATTCCCCGCTGGCTAATGGTTAACATGCTGCAAAAATAAGCAGCTTGCTTGATCTAATTCGTAGCGGGTTTCCCTTTATCCTGCTCGAATTTGGCATAAGCATCGGTTGTCAGCACTTCGCCTGTGATTTTGAGCTGAAGAGGCATATCCACACCGGCCACCTTGATCGTAATGACTTTATTAAAAGGGCCAACAGCAGCGGCATTGAATCCAGCACTGACCTTATCTGATTTACCTTTGGCAATAGCACCTTCCGGTTTGACGGGAGTAGTACATCCGCAGGAGGCGGTCGCTGATTCGATGACTACAGGAGCGTCACTAATATTGGAAAATGGGAAATCATGAGTAACAGGAGCTCCCTGTTTAATTTTTCCAAAATCATAACTGACCTCTTTGAATTTAACTACATCTTCCGCTTTTTTTGCCTGTGCGAACAGGGAAACGGAGAAAAGAGCGGCAGCTGCAAAAAACAATAGTTTCTTCATGGCTTATTGGTTTGTTTGTTTTAAAAATTGAATACTGGCATTTTCCGGCGCAGAGCTTGCCGGAGATTTATACACTTCCCCAGAAATGGTGATTACTTTCGTTTGATTCCCATGGTAAAAAATAGTGACGGTCTTTGTGAAAGTACCTTCAGCATAGGCATTGTAACCAACCTTTATAATGGCAGGACTTCCGGGGGGAATGGGCTCTTTGCTCCATTCCGGGGTTGTACAACCGCAGGAAGCCTGGACATTATCCAGTTTTAAAGGCTCTTTTCCCGAATTACTAATTTCAAAAGTATAGGTGGCAGGGCGACCCTGTGGGATCTTACCAAAATTGTGGTTGGTTTCCTTTAATACCAGAGGATCAGGGGAGATTGCCGGCGAAGTTGCTATCGGGTCCTGCGTATGAGTTTGAGCCTCTGTGGTCTGTATGGAAATCTGCATCAAAAAGCACCCGATCAGCAATTTGATATAACTGGGCACAAAAACTCTATTTTTGGAGGGTCGTTTCATTCGGTAATATTGATTTCGTCCAGGTCTCAAAATTACATAGTAAACGTCATTTTTTCCAATAAATTTTGACGCTCTTTTATTTTTTAAACAATTCAGGGTCACAATATCTGTGGTAAACCAATAATCCTACATTTGTTTTATGGAAAGTCTTTTGACAAATGAAGCGCTCGCGATGGAAAAATTGTCCTTCGATCGATTCAAAGCCGAAGTGGTCAAGGATTATCGCATGGCCTGTGAAAGCAGGGAGGCCAGTTTATTAGGCCGCAAAGAGGTCTTGACCGGGAAGGCCAAATTTGGAATCTTTGGCGATGGCAAAGAAGTCCCCCAGGTAGCCCTGGCAAAATTCTTTCAGCCAGGAGACTTTTACGCAGGCTATTACCGGGATCAAACCTTTGCTTTCGCGACAGGGGCGGCTACAATTGAGGAATTTTTCTCCCAGCTGTATGCTGATCCCGATTCAAATAATGATCCACACAGCGCAGGCCGCCAGATGAATTCACATTTTGCAACCCATTTCCTGGATCAAAACGGCGACTTTGTTGACTTAGTAAACAAAAAGAACCTGACAGCGGGCCTCGCGCCCACTGCGGCACAAATGCCCCGGGCACTCGGACTAGCCTATGCGTCAAAATCGTTCAGGCTTGCAGAATCTTTGAAACAATTTACCCAACTGTCAAATAATGGGGGAGAAGTCTGTTTTTGCACTATTGGCGACGCCTCTACCAGTGAAGGTCATTTTTGGGAGGTGGTGAACGCTGCAGGCGTACATCAGGTGCCGCTTGCCATTTTTGTATGGGATGACGGATATGGGATTTCCGTTCCGACCCAGATCCAAACCACCAAGGGCTCCATTTCGGATGTCATGAAGGGTTTTCAAAAAAAGGATGGTACCAACGGCATTGATATTTATAAGGTAAAGGGCTGGGATTATTCAGGTATGTGCGAACTGTTTGAAGCCGGGATACAAAAAATCAGGCTAACCCATATTCCCGCATTATTTCATGTGGAAGAAGTCACACAGCCGCAGGGACATTCCACTTCAGGCAGTCATGAAAGGTATAAAACGCCGGAAAGATTGGAATGGGAGCGTCAATGGGATGGCATTAAAAAGATGAAAGAATGGATCATCGAAAATGAATTGGTCAGCGAAGCGGAATTGGATCAAATAGAAACCGATGCAAAGATTTATGTACGCCAGTGCAAATTTTCTGCCTGGGAAAAGTACGAAGCCCCTATAAAAAATCAATTAAGAAGGACCGTCGAACTGATTCAGAGTATGGGCCAATTTTTGCCGGACCACACAGAAGAATTGAAACGTCTGTCAGACGAACTGCTTTCCAACAGGGAACCGAACAGGAGAGATATCATGAGAACCCTGCATGAATCGATCAAACAGGCCAACGGCTCCCCAATGGCATATACCGCAAAGCAATATTATGAGGAGCTGCTGGCTGAAAACAGGCTTTTATTCAATTCTCATTTATACCACGAAGGGTCAAAAAGCCTGTTGCATACGGAAGAAATCAAACCCGTATATTCCGAGGACGCATCTGCGGTCAACGGATATGAAATCCTGAACAGTTATTTTGATGAGTTGTTTACAGCCAATCCCAAAGTCCTGGCTTTTGGAGAAGACGTTGGAAAAATCGGAGACGTAAACCAGGGTTTTGCCGGGTTGCAATCCAAACATGGCGCGCACAGGATTTTCGACACAGGCATCTGTGAGCTGGCTATTATCGGAACGGGGATTGGGCTGGCCATGCGCGGCCTGAGACCCATTGCCGAGATCCAGTATATTGATTACATATTATACGCCCTTCAAACCTTAAGTGACGATTTGGCCACCTTGCAATACAGGACCGGTGGAAAGCAAACTGCACCCTTGATCGTCAGGACCCGGGGTCACCGATTAGAAGGGATTTGGCATAGCGGGTCGCCCATGGGTATGATGATTCATTCTTTACGTGGCCTCTATCTTTGTGTTCCGCGTAATATGGTGCAGGCTGCGGGAATGTATAATACGCTGCTGAAGGGTATGGATCCAGCCATCGTGATCGAATGTTTGAACGGGTACCGGCTTAAAGAAAAACTTCCTTCCAATTTGTTGGAAATGGCGGTACCCTTAGGTATTCCCGAAATTATCATGGAAGGAGAAGATGTTACCATTGTTTCCTATGGCTCTACATTAAGAATCGTGGAGGATGCTGCCTTATCGCTTAAAGCGAGCGGTATCAGTTGTGAAATTGTAGATGTTCAAACCCTTTTACCATTCGACACCAAGCATAAAATTTTGGAATCCCTTAAAAAAACGAGCAGGATTTTATTCGTTGACGAAGATGTCCCGGGAGGAGCTACAGCTTATATGTTTAACAAAGTGATGGAAGAGCAGGGTGGTTTCCGTTGGCTGGATGTGGCCGCAAGGACTATTTCCGGCAAAGAACACCGGCCGGCCTATGCCAGCGATGGTGATTATTTCAGCAAACCGAATGCAGAAGAAATTTATGATGTGGTCAAGGCAATGATGAGCGAATAGTACCTACCTATTTGAGATTGTGAAATACTTTTTGCACATCCTCATCCTGCTCCAGCTTATCGACCAGCTTCAACACATCCTGCGCCTGGGCTTCAGGTAATTCCACAATGGTCAGGGGAATCCATTCCAAAGAGGAGACAAGGGGTATAATATTTTTTGCCTCAAGCGCTTTCTGCATTTTTCCAAAATCACTAAAGGCGGTTCTAAGCACTAGTACCGGTTCATTGTTTTCACCCGTGCCTTCCCCCATTTCTTCGAGACCGGAATCAATCAATTCCAACTCCAGACTGTCCTGATCTAGACCATCTGGTTTGAGTTTGAAAGAACCCATTTTCTTAAACTGGAAGCTGACACTGCCACTGCTACCCATGGTTCCATTGCCCTTATTGAAATGTGAGCGTATATTGGCGACCGTGCGCGTTGGGTTATCAGTAGCTGTCTCTACCAGCAGTGCAACTCCATGGGGGGCGTACCCTTCATAAAGGATCTCCTCATAGTTGGCCATTTCCTTTCCCATCGCCCTTTTTATGGCAGCTTCCACACGGTCTTTTGGCATATTGACCGCTTTTGCGTTCTGGAAACAGCGGCGAAGGGCTGGATTTATATTTGGATCGGGCCCTGCGGCCTTAACTGCGATGGCGATCTCTTTCCCAACCCGTGTAAACTGTTTGGCCATCCTGTCCCAGCGGGCAAACATCGTGGCCTTGCGTACTTCAAAAATGCGACCCATGTGCGTATTAGAGTTTAAGAATGTACAATTTGATCGAAAAGGAGAGCAAAGTTAAGATTTGCAGGATTGCTGGCAAAGGAAGCGAAAATTGGGTAGTGGTACAGTTTGAAAAATTCTGATTTTCAATGCTTGACTGGAAAAGCATTGAATTTTGTATATTTACTCTATGACAAATAGAGCAAAACGTCCTGCTGACGTAAACCAAAGAGCTGTTCTAATTGCAAAGATAGCTACTGGTGAAATAGAGGATAAACCTGATTTAAAAGGAAAAAATCCTGCTGCTGTGGAATTGGGGAAATTGGGCGGCCTCAAAGGCGGGAAAGCCAGGGCAAACGCATTATCAGCAAAAAGACGGTCAGAAATTGCGAAAAAGGCAGCTAAAGCAAGGTGGGCTAAATAATACCATCAAATAAGTCTAACTGAATAGACAGTCCATATTTAGTACAATATTCCACTATAAATCTTTTTGGCTGCCCCTTGTATAAAATAGCCATTTCTTGTGCCTGCCAAATGAAATTCCTGTACTCAGCATCGGCCTTTTTTGTTATCAACTGATAGTAATAGTATTTCCTGAAATAACCAACATATTTATTCTTTGCTTTAAGGCGGTTAACTACTGGTTGTGGAAATCTTCCTAAAATGAAATAGTTTTTGAATTTAGGCACAAAACGAGGTTTTCTAAATATCTCCATTACTTTAGCATCAACCCCAAACAAATCCGCTAAGGACAAATAAAAAGGTTTGAAGTAATGTGTTTTTCGCTCTGTTATAAAATTTTCGTCTATATATTCATCAAGATCGATTTCTGATCCATTAATGAATTGGACTTTTTTATTTTCGCTTTCTCTTCTTTTTTTAGCCTCTTGTTCAGCAAATTGATCCGATTGCTTTGTAAATAATTCTATTTTGTGATCCTTAACTTCAGGTGGAATTTTTATAATATTAGCTTTCGGAATTTTCTTTTTCCTAGCATGTTTACCATTTTTAACTTTCTTATTCATAAAAATTAATTATAGATTTCATTTTTTTTCAGCTTGCTAAATTCGTCTATAGATTTTGAATCATTCCAAGGGAAATCGACAAGCTTAATACACTCCTTAATTTTTCCATCATATCTTCTTGCTCTTGCCCACGCCATCCGATCTTTATTTCCTATATCAAAAGCATTAAAAGCATAAATTAGACTTTCGTGAATGTGGTTATCTTTAGCAAATTCTCGCACATAAGAAATATCGTTCAGGAAAGGTTTTATTTTAAGAGCTTTATCATTGGAAAAAAGATAGTGCCGAGCGTATTTATTTGTTTCTGCTTCTTTTTCTTTTATTGATAAATTAGGATTGTTGTCATCGGATAAATGATATGAATATGAACTTGATTTTATTTCTTCCCAATCAAAAATCACATGTAACATTTCATGGGTTAAAGCAAACCAAAGTGTAGAATAAAAACCAACATAATTGGTTACTACAATACAAGGCTTTTCGTTTACAGAAAAAGTTGCCCCTCTCAATTGTAGGGTATGTAATGGAGGCTGGTATATGACTGTTACACCTAGCTTGTAAAGTTGCCTAATAACATTCAGAAAACCATGTTCTTCATCAGTAGATTGCCATCTTATTTTAGGAAAATAATCTGATAATGCCTCTGAGTTATATTCGTATGGATTGCTTATTTCTTCTAAATATGCTTTTGCAGCAGCAATCCAAAAAGATCGAGTTAATTCATTTTGTGGCTTAAACATATTGCCTGAACTAAAAGCAATGTCCATTTCTGGTTTTCTATATTCAAAAATTGATTTAAGCCCTAACCGTGAGCATATTCTTTGTTCAATATGATTGAAGTCTGTGATATTATCAATAAACTTATCTTTCTTCAATATAGCTAAAGGAAAATTTTCTTTTATAAAATTTATTTTTTCAGGAGTTGTTGTTGAAGTTGTAGGATGTTTTTCTTCTAATGAATCAAAATATAATTTGACTATTTTTTCGCGCGGCTCTTGTAAAAGGTTGGCTATTTTGATAAGTGCAGTATGGTCGAATGTTTTTTGGCTACCGTCCAGAATGCCTTTGAGAGTTCGAGAGGACATTCCCAGTATTTCTAAGGCCGAAGTAGTCGAAATTTTGAGTTGGGCAAGTTTACCCTCAAATAGTTCCTTTAGAGAATCATCTTTTAAGGCCGAATTCAAAACATTATCTATAAATCTATCCTTCTGATTTTCATTCATTTCAGTCGCTATTGCAAGTTTACAAGACTTAAATTACTATCAAACGTACTGATTTTCAATGATTCTAACAAATTTATTGTAAGTTTACAATATAAAAAAATAAACTGTACTAAATGCTTGACAGGTCAAGAAAAACCACTTATCTTAGTGGTATGAATAAGTTACCAATCGAAAAAAGAAAGCAAATCGTTCAACTGCTGGTTGAGGGAATGAGTTTAAGAGCTGCTTCACGGATTTCCGATGTTTCCAGAACGACAATTCAGAAATTGCTTGTTGACGTAGGAAAAGCAAGTATTAAATTACATGATGAGAAAGTTGTGAATATTTCTTCAAATAGAATTCAATGTGATGAGATTTGGAGTTTTGTATATGCAAAAGAAAAAAATAAACCTACTGGTATGGAGGATGCTGGGGACGTTTGGACATGGACGGCTATTGACGCTGATACAAAACTTATTCTTTCTTGGTATGCAGGTCATAGAGATGCAGATTCGGCAAATGAATTTATGAATGATGTTTCAAATAGATTGACAAATAGAGTGCAGTTAACAACCGATGGACTTAATATTTATTTAGAAGCTGTTGCTGATTCTTTCGGAAGCCAGATTGATTATGCTCAACTTCAAAAGATATATGGCAAGGAAGGCAGTACAGCTAATTCAGAAAAGAAGTATAGCCCAGCAGAATGTATAGGCTGTAAAAAGCGTGTTGTAAGCGGAAATCCTGACCCTGAACATATATCTACTTCTTATGTGGAAAGGCAAAATTTGACTATGCGTATGCACATGAGAAGGTTTACCAGGCTTACTAATGCTTTCAGCAAAAAAGTGGAAAACCATATTTATGCAATAGCTTTATATTTTGTTTACTATAACTTTGTGAAAATTCATAGCACCTTACGTGTCCCGCCTGCAATGGAAGCTGGGTTAATAAAAAGACTGATGACTATTGAAGATATTGTAAGATTGACGGATCCAGAATCCGTTTAAACCGTCAAAGTTCAAGCAAAAGACCGGTTTTGCCTGAAATATTGATTATTCGAGTACTATTATGTAACTTTTGTCCGTTTTTATGCCTATGTGGAGACTGCCTAATCACCCACATGTTTCAATATGCTTCATTTTGAGTCAATTTGGCGTTCTTTGGCCTGGTTATTAATTGGCGCAATTTTTGGACTCGCATCTATACTGTTGGTTTTAGGTTCATCATTTATTTTCGCAAAACCTCTAGAAATAAATGGCATTATAGATAATAATATCATTGTATTTTTATGCATCGCGCTTATGAGTGGGGCAGGAGCTGATTTCCTATTAACTGGGAATTATCACCCTGGTTGGAGATTTGGAGCATTTTTTGGATTTTTATTGCCACTTCTACTACTAGCATACTTCTTATTTAGCCCGAATAATAAATCCGCTCCTGATTCTCATATCCTCGCAAAAATTGTGTGGGGGTATATTGTAGTAGCTTTTTTTTACTGTACCGGCTTGAAATCTCTTTTGATTTACAGAGAACGGTTGAATCATAAAAAAGCTGAATATCATAAAAATTTAAACTTGAATTAAAATGTCCGGAAAGCTTTTAATATTATCTGGAATCATAGTAATAATGTTCATAATAATAATGGGGTTCATTATTATATCTTTCGCTAAACTACGCAAAGAAGAACTATCTTATATTCCTAAGGCTACGACTATTCAAATAGCTGATATTTATAACCCAAAAGAAGTAACTATTTTTCGTGTTGAAATGATGAGGCATTATTATTCCAAAAAATTTTTAACCACCTATCATTTGCGAAAGTTACAGCCCCAACAGATAAACGAAGATAAGGAAGCATATGATCCAGTATCTTGTTTCTAATGGCAAAACAAACACATAATATTTCCTCGCCAAATAAGAATAGATTACCAATAACTTATTTCATTTCAAGAATTGAGCTTATCCAGCATCATTTGGATTGTCCCATCGGCTTAGACTACTCTATGGGAGAGAATAAGTATAAGTATAAATTTTCAGCAGATATTAACATTTTAAAAAGCGAACTGACTATTCAAGTCGTTATAAATTATGAATTTTCATTAGATGGACATATTTTATTGTACATGCAAGTAGCTAATGATTTCACAATAAATAATTTATTAAAGATTTTAGTAGACGACAAAATAAATGATAATAATTTTAATTTTTATCTGATTACCATATCTATAAATCATGCCAGGGGAATACAAGCTACAATTATTAAAGATTCTCCAATTTCGACACTTTATATGCCGGACATAAGTAAAGAAAAGGTGCTGAATAAAATTACTCAACAAGTAGTCTAAAAGTGCTAATAAATAAATTTCCACAAAGAATAATTTGAACGCCTTATATTTTACTATGGCAGTCCCCTATGGGTATGCCGTTTTTTTATGAGTATTTATATAATTGTCAAATTGACAAAATGATATGAAAAGAAGATTATTTATACAATTTTTGCTTTGCTTCTTCCAATTCAATTCATTCTCACAAGCTGCGTGGAAAATTTACGCTATTGATACGGATACCATAAAGCATACAATTACTATCTATTATATTGATTCGAGTTATTATGCTAAGGACCAATATGGCAATGCCAAAGCCTGGGGAAGAATTGAGTTTCATAATCCATTGCAAAAAGGTAAGAGTACACTTACAGATTATCTGTGTGCCATTGATTGTATTCAGAAAAGGGTTGTTGAATTGGAGGAAATTAGAAGAAAACCTGTCGATGGAGCCGTAATAAAAGATATAAAACTCTATCCTACACAAAATGATTAGCGAGATGTGGCTCCGGGCACTGAGGGGGCACTATTTCTCGAATCCGCATGTCAATTATTACCCAAATTGAAGGAATAAATTTGCAGAAATACAAACTGTACCTCTTACCACTACTTGATCTCTTTAAACATTTATTCTTCTCATTATGCCCTTAATTATTGATATAAAATTATAAAATATGCCAAACCAGCAAATCACATCCACAATTGTATATATTGTGATATGGCTAATATCTGCATTCGCCACTTTAATATTTAGGAAGATTTTTGAACCGTATATCCCCGAGAGGAAAAAACTCATCTCATATATCAAAAAATTTCTTTTTTTAATTGCTGCATACATTCTCCCTATTGGCGTTATCGTATATTTAATGATAAAAACAGTTACTGTCGATAAGCATTTTGTTTTTTCCATAACATTCAGTTTTGTTTCTTTAGCAATTAATTACAATTTTTACCTTCATTCTCTGTCACTGAATTCAGCAATCAAGGTTAAAGATGCACACGAGAGCGTATTAGATGGTATGATTGGGTTAGTGAATGATTCTATTGGTTTGATCGAATCCATGAATATTAGAATCAAGCATTTAGAAGATAAATCGGCTGAAAAACAGAAAAATTAACCACTGTTAAAATTCAAACTGTACCACTACCGAAAATTGGGTAGTGTCCCAGTTTGGGGAAGAGACTGATCCGCAAGCTTGAGCTGACAAGCAATAAAAAGGGCTTCATTCGAGCTTAGATTTCTCTTGCTTCTCTTTTTCAATATCTGAGTCTATGTTATTGAAAGACATGCTGAAATTTAATTAGCCAATAATGCAAACAATAGTTTATAATTTCAATTCCGCCACAGACGCCAATGCGTAAACTTAGCAGCTATACCACTTGACCACCTTAAAATTCATACTAGCATTAGCGATAGTTTTCCTTTTCATGTCCTGTGGGGGACACTATAAGCTTTCTGACAACGACTATAAATGGATTCAGTATAGTGGAAATGAAACCCTTGTATTTAATTCGAATAATGGGGAGGCAGACACAATCTTTTTTCTTAAAAAAGATACAATGACTGCATATTCAGAGCCAGAAAATCCATTCGGAATACCTTTTGAAGAAGTATCTATTTTTTGCAGACATAGCGACGCTGCTCCACCTGACGGGAAGCATAGATATTTAGAAAATCCTTTTTTAGAATTAGAAAAATCAAAGGACCGGAATGCAAGTCTTCATTTTAGTCTTTGCGCAAAGGATGCAACATTTTACAAATTATCAGGACTAAAAATTGACAGCTTGGGTAATCAAGCGCCAAAAACTTTTCAGACTAAATACAAAGCGTATAATGACGTTTATGTAGTTGACGATGATGATTGGCTTAATTTCAAGCAGCGAAGTGATTATATAACAAAAATATATTGGAGTAAATCTGAAGGATTAATTCGTTTCGACAAACAAAACGGAGTTTATTGGGAGTTAGAGAAAAAATACAGGCGGACTGATTAATATAATCTGGGTGTGTAAACTAAACTGACACAGTTTAGTTTACACACCATAAAACCTGTTATATTGGCTTTTCAATTGCTGGTAAAGTGCCATGCTTTTTATGAAAAAAGTAGAAAAGACGAAAATAAGTAGTTTCATATCACTAGCGTTGCGTTGTTATTGTTCTATAATCCGTCAAACCTTTGCCTGCATTACATTTCAGAAGATATAATGATGGCGACGATTTGAATTTTCTGGGAAATTTATTTTGATCACAGAAATTT
>Ga0302221_10000050_pt1 | contig 137026 bp, 120 predicted proteins | sample II_Palsa_E2_1_FD_193517 | JGI IMG/M metagenome (GOLD analysis project Ga0302221, IMG submission 193517) | Peat permafrost microbial communities from Stordalen Mire near Abisko, Sweden - II_Palsa_E2_1 | ecosystem: Environmental > Terrestrial > Soil > Palsa > Peat permafrost | place: Sweden... | reverse complement strand
TGTTACCTCGCTATCATAATAGGGGGGGGGGTGTATTTTTGACATAAAAGGACAAGTGGCCGTTTATCGAAATGCCAATACTTATTTGTTGACCTTTCATAAATTGAGAGACCGTGCTATTGGAAGATATTATCTGATCGTATGTTTGACCTTTTTGCAAATTTAATGACAGGTCCACATTTTTTTGCTGGCAGGAAATCAATAGTAGTGTGTGAATGCAAATAACGAAGATGGGTTTCATTTTCTAAATATTATCCAATCGGAAGATGATGATTCGAATGTTGTACGGCAATCAAAAGAGGAAGCCGAATTTGATCTGTATTCTAAAAGTGGTAAAATTACAATCTGAAAATTACTCATAACCGCTAAAAGAAAATTGGCTTTTAGGATGAATTCTAAACCAAGGTATTTTTAAAATTCAGTTATACGCCGAAGTTACAAAGAATAATTGGCCAATCTGGTGTCGATCCGATGACCAAAAACAAGAGCCTGGCTACAATATTTATGAAAGAAGGGATCATCAGCCAAACAACCGGAAACAGTTTTGGTTCGTATTAAATAATTGGGTCAATTTCTGCATTATAGATTAACTTTTAGGGAAAATTGCCTGATGAGAAAGATTGTTCTGTCCTTAATCTCTTATTTGGCCGCTGGGTTGCTTTATGGGCAGGACAGTTGTTTTAAATTTCCCGTTACCCCAATTAATGTAATCAATAACCCTTCTTTTGAACTCAGTTCGCTCCCTTGTTTTTCCGCCTATGTAGATCAATTGGGATACTCAGTCCCTTATTGGACTACGCCAACGTATGAAGTGCCTACTGGCTATTTAAATTCCTGTACAAATTTTCTTATTCCTGACAGCCTGATCATTGATGAGTCTTTTAACACCTCTAATGTTTTCCTGTATCCCGTGGTACCACAACCCGTACCAGATGGGAATGGTGTCGTTGCTGTCACTGACTTTGCTTATGATGGAGCAGCTTATACTTATCCCTTTCATAAATCATATGTCAGTACATGTCTTCAGCAAGGTCTGGAAAAGGATTCATTGTATAGCCTGGAGTTTTATGTGGGGTTCGGAAAGAGAGGAACCGAAATTTTAACAGTAAATAACGCAGTACTGGTTCCCCAAGTCTCCCCGTCGCCTGAAAAATTTACAGTATTTGGCCTCCCCAATTGCCCAGCCGGACCAGTACCCCTCCTTGGGTGTCCCGAAGTCGCTGGATGGATCAATTTGGGGACCGTTTCTGTATCGGGCAAGCCGGGTGATTGGGTCAAGACGGCTATTCAATTTAAACTTCACGAGAATATCCAGGCAATCGCATTGGGCCCAAGCTGTGATACTATGCCCATTTCGGAGATTGATACCTTTACATTTAATGGCTCACTGGTTCACACCAATGATTATTCCTATTTTTTAGACCAGTTACAGCTGTTTAAGGGTACCGTCTCAGCTCCGGTAGTGGGCATTGGAATGGGAACTCTATGCGACCAGTCGGTAGTCCTTCAAATGCAGCCGGCTCAATTCTATGCCAGATCCAGTATTCAATGGTTCCGCAATGGGCAATTGATACCAAATGAAAATCAGGATACCCTCATTCTATCCAATAATGGCTCTGATGATAATTGGTATCAGTGCCAGGTTCAAAATGACAGCGTTTGTTTGATATCCGATTCTTTTAATATCCATTGGAAGATGGCTCCCAATTCCTCTGTTCTTGGTAAATCGGATACCGTTGCCTGTGTGGGAGACACGCTATACCTGAATGCTTTTATCGATTCAGGAGCATCCTACAGCTGGCAAGATGGCTCAACCGCTCCTTTGTATGCTGTTACAAAGCCAGGAACTTATCAAGTGACTATCTCCAACTCCTGCGGGACCGCCCAGGCCCAGAAAACAATTGATTTTGGAAAATGTAATTACAATTTGTTTGTTCCTAATGCATTTACACCAAATGGCGATGGGCATAATGACATTTTTAGAGTGCTTTACTCCGTTGTACCCGTGCAATTCAAAATGAATATTTTCAACCGGTATGGCCAAAACTTATTTTACACTTCCGATCCCACTGCCGGATGGGATGGCTCCGCAAAAGGTGTCCAACAACCAGTGGACAGCTATGTCTGGGAAATTGAATTCACTGATCAAAAGGCGGTTCATCATACTCTCAAAGGAACTGTGGTGTTGATCCGATAGATCTTTATCTGGTCACTAAGGATTTCATGCAAAGGGGATTGCGTTTTTCTTTTTGTTTATTTGATAGCGTGAAAGATGGAAATATTTTTTGAGATGGAAGGAACAGTATAGGCGCTAACTTTGCTATTTAATCGTGACCATGGAATATATCGTAAAAATTCTTAAGATTGGGCAAGTTACCCACGACGTCAAGTCTTTCACTATTGTAAAACCTGAAGGATATCAGTTTACTCCTGGACAGGCTACGGATTTGTCAATTGATATTCCAGAATGGAAGGACGAAAAGCGCCCATTTACATTTACTTCACTCAATGACTCGCCTTATTTGGAACTGACCATTAAAAGATATCCGGATCACAAAGGCGTAACCGATCGGCTTCACCAATTATCTGTGGGAGAAAAGTTGATTATCGGAGAACCCTGGGGGGCAATAAATTACCAGAGTCCAGGATTTTTCATTTCAGGTGGCGCAGGTATCACTCCATTCATGGCTATCCTAAGACAATTGAAGCAGGACAATAAGGTGCTGGACAATTGGCTGTTTTATTCAAATAAAACATTTGAAGACATCATTTACCGTGAAGAATTGATCGAGATACTAGGTAAGCGGGCTATATTTGTTATCAGCCGTGCGGGACAATCGCGATCCTCCCACATTGATGGTGAATTTTTGGAAAAGGAGGTAAAGGATTTCAGTCGCCATTTTTATATTTGTGGGCCGGACAAGATGGTTGAGGAAATCAGCTCTCTTTTGCAGATTAAAGGAGCGAATTCAGATTCATTAATATTTGAAAAATAGTTTCCTGTTTCGATTGACCGGCTGAAAAGAGTAGAAAACTGCGAGTCTTCAGACATTGTTTAGTCCCCTATAACATGCTGGAAAAATTTATAAGAAAGGATTATGATGCGGTCATTATCGGATCGGGGCCCAATGGATTGTCTGCTGGTATCGCACTGCAACAAGCTGGCTTATCGGTTTTGATTTTAGAAGGAGCCTCCTCTATCGGTGGTGGTCTGCGATCAGCCGAACTCACCCTCAATGGTTATATGCATGACGTTTGTTCCGCTATACATGCTTTCGGGGTGGATTCGCCATTTTTCAAAACCCTTCCACTGGCTGCACACGGACTGGAATACATCTATCCCGGTTTGGCCGCCGCACATCCTTTTGATGACGGAACTGCAGCTTTTTTAGATAGTGCGGTGGATAAAACAGGAGCATCTTTGGGAGAGGATGGCGCAACTTATAGGCAACTCATTGAGCCGTTAAAGGCGCACTGGCCCGCGATATCGGGATTCGTCATGAACCCAATTGCCTTTCCCTCCCGATGCTTGGAATTGCCCTCTTTTTGTTACCACGCCTTATCGCCCGCTTCCAGGTTGATTAAGAAATATTTTAAAAGTTACCGGGCGAAAGGTTTTTTCGCAGGTATGGCTGCACACTCCTCACAACCACTGACGAACTGGGCAACATCAGCAGCCGCACTTGTCCTTTTGCTTCTGGGTCATGGAAAAGGCTGGCCTGTGGCAAAAGGTGGTTCTTCACACATTGCATCGGCCCTATCATCACTGTTTATCAGTATGGGTGGTACCATTCAGACCAATTTCATTGTGAATTCTCTCGACCAATTACCCAGTTCACATGCTGTTTTACTGGATGTAACACCCGGACAATTGTTGAAAATTGCAGGACAACGATTTACAAAGCTTTATAAATGGCAATTGAAAAAATATCGTTATGGTATGGGTGTTTTCAAAATTGACTGGGCCCTCAACAGCCCTATTCCATTCACTGCACCCGAATGCCGCGTTGCAGGTACGGTTCATTTGGGGAATAGTTTTGAAGAAATTGCAAATAGTGAATATAACATTTGGTCGGGGAAAATCTCCGAGACCCCCTTCGTCATCTTGGCACAACAAAGCCTATTTGATGCTAGTCGAGTGCCTGAAGGAAAGCAGGCAGCTTGGGCATACTGCCATGTTCCAAACGGATCTGTAAAGGACATGACTGCAGCCATCGAAAACCAGGTTGAACGTTTTGCGCCTGGTTTCGGAGATTGCATAGAGGCCCGCCATATAATGAATTGCGATGATATGGAAGTCTACAATCCCAATAATGTGGGTGGCGATATCGGAGGCGGCGTACAGGATATCGGTCAGTTATTTACCAGACCTGCCTTACGGTTTTCACCCTACAGGAGTTCGGCAAGGGGCATTTATTTGTGTTCTTCATCTACCCCTCCGGGAGGAGGAGTTCATGGGATGTGCGGATTTCATGCCGCCCAACGTGCATTAAAGGATATTTTCAGGCTTCCAACTACCAAACTTTAATTAATCTATGGACTTCAGAACGATTCAATTTGCACTGGCTCTGTCCTGCATGACAAGGATAGCTTTTTGTCAGGACCCAGACCAGCTGCGATTGAAAGATTATCATCCGGTTTCCATTTACAAAATACCCCAAACGATCATTGAACGCGCGAAATTCCCAGTAATTGATATGCATTCACATGACTATCCCCAAAGTGATTCTGGGCTTGATGAATGGGTAAAAACCATGGATGAATCGGGTATTCTGCAAACGATTATTTTATCCTATTCTACAGGCCCCCGTTTTGATTCTATAATCCGGAAGTATGCGAGATATAAGAATCGATTTCAAATCTGGTGTGGTTTTGATTATAGCAATCTAGATCGGCCCGGCTGGCCTGATCAGGCTCTGGCCGAGCTTGAAAGATGCTATCGTATGGGCGCTCGCGGTGTCGGGGAACTGGGAGATAAAGGCCTGGGTGAATTGTATTCCAAGCCCATTCCGGGCTATGGACTGCATATCGATGATCCGCGCCTTAGTCCCTTACTCGAAAAATGCGCAGATCTCCATATGCCAGTCAGTATCCACGTCGCGGAAGACTCTTGGATGTATATCGGCGCGGATCCTTCAAACGATGGACTAATGAACGCAGCTACCTGGAAGGTTGATCTTTCCAAGTCCGGGATACTAAACCACCAAGAGTTAATACTTACGCTGGAGCATGCAGTAAAAAGTCATCCAAGCACTACTTTCATAGCCTGCCATCTAGCAAACTGTTGTTCGGATCTTCAGACTTTGGGTAAACTTTTGGATGCCTATCCGAACCTGTACGCCGATATTGCAGCACGCTACGGAGAAATTGCGCCAATACCCCGGTATGTAAAAGGGTTTATGGAAAAATATCAGGATAGACTTGTTTATGGCACGGATATGGGCACTGGTCGCGACATGTACAGGGCAACTTTCAGGATATTGGAAACGGAGGACGAACATTTTTACATGCAATCCCTGTTTAATTATCACTGGCCACTGTACGGAATTGCTCTGGATGAAGGTACACTTAGGAAATTATATGGCGATAACGCCAGAAAAATCATGTCGCATTAACCAATACTAAATATTAATTTTGTCAATGCTGAATCAATATGATAGTGAACCAGGTTGCGCATGATCTTTATTTGGCGGCTTCTCATTTTATTAGAGCCAGCAGGTATCCATTCATCTTTCTCTATAGACGGTTTTGGTTACGTATCATTCTGTTCTTCTCCTTTACTGGTCTTTGTATCGCAGGATTTACTCAAGGGGAAGACTATAATGATTACCGCAGGAAAAGCGAAAGTTTTGCACGTGTTTACGATAAAGACATCCGAAGCGATTTGGCCTCATTTGCCATTGGGGGAATTGAGGAAAGTCTTGGTAAATCGCCGCTAAAAAAAATGCCGGTAATTGGGTTTGCCAATGATTCAATATGCTTTGAAGCAAATGACATGCGGATCACCATTAGAGGCGGCGTCTTCGATCCTTCAAGGCATAAACTGATATTCGAAAGCAAACACCTGGTGAAGATTGACAATAAGCCTTATTTTGGAAATTATGGCAAGGTGCCCACGACAAGGATCGTTCAGCTCACCATCATCACGAATGGTAAGGATACGGTTCCTGTACCCGCAAATGCTATTCAAGATTTATACAATCCAAGTTTTGTATTCCGCGACGCTTCCGGGGGCCTAAGGTCTCAGAGTGCTGTTTATTTTTCCCCTGATAACCGGAGGATTTATATATACATGCTGAATAAGGACGATACAGGAAGCTATGAGGTTACCTGGATTTTGCAGGATAAGCAATTTCTAAGAAGGATTGTGGATTTCGGTTTTTCAAAATAGTCAGATGGCTTCTCCCAATTGTCTGCTGGATTCCCAACCAATAATTGCTTTTTTTCTAGTCGTGCCCCAATTGTATTCTCCGATAATACCTGTAGCCTTAATTACCCTGTGGCAGGGGATCAGAAACGCTACAGGATTGCTGCCAATGGCAGTTCCGACAGCCCGGAAGGACCGGGGATGATGAATGACAGAAGCAATGTCAGCATAAGTAGTTAATTCTCCCAACTGTATTTTCAACAGCGCTTCCCATACTTTCAGTTGAAAACCCGTCCCTTTCAAGTGTAATTTAACTTTAGGTAGATTATCCCAATCTTCCTTGAAGAAACTGGAAACCACATTAATTTGTTCATTCCTTCCTTTACTTATATTGGCATTTGGCCATTTGTCTTTTAATTCAGCAATTCCCTGAGATTCAGTTTCACAGAAGAAAATATTGCAAATTCCTTTTGGAGTTGAGCCAATCAGTATTTTTCCGAAAGGACTTGCCGTCACACTATATTGGATGGATAGGCGTTCAGCCCCATTCTTAAATTCTCCCGGAGTCATCCCTTCAATTGTTACAAAAAGATCGTGCAACCTGCTAGTCCCAGAGAGTCCCGTTTCATAAGCGGTGTCAGCAAGGGAATGTTTCTTCTCCAAAAGATATTTCGCATGCCTGATACTGATGTATTGCAAAAATTTTTTTGGGGAAACTCCCGCCCATTCTCTAAACATTCTTTGAAAATGGAATGGACTCAAATGAATGTGAGCAGCCACATTTTCAAGGTTTGGTTGATCCGGAAATTTGGAATGTATGAATTCAATGGCCGTTGCTATTCTTTGATAATCGTTCATGCATTTGAGATTCAATTAACAAAGTTATACCGCTTATCTTGACGTTCAACCCGATTCTTGCTATTTTAACTAACTTTGACTGGGCTATTAAATATCAAGATGGAGCAGCAACTTTACCAGCTTTTTTTTCGTCCTGATATCTAATGGGTTATTAACTTTCATTCGACTGGATCAAAAGCCGGTCTTATTATAGATCAAAACGATTTTTATGCTATCGATAATTAAGTCTCCTCGGAAAAATCTCTCTTGCTTAACAATTGTTTGTTTTTGTCTAATCACCGTCGGATTCATATCCTGTGGGAAAAACAACAATTCTTCTACTCTTGGTACAGATGGGAATAACACCAATAGTGGAAATAATATCAGCTATACCGGGTCTTTTGTCAGCTCTGGTGTGGACGATTCATCCAAGGCAACGGGTACCGTTTCGGCGAGTTTTAACACAACAACCTTACAATTAGATTATACGATAGCATGGAAATCGCTGACCAGCGATCCTGTTCAAATGCATTTTCATGACGCTGGACCGGTTATTGTTAAACTCACGGGCTATCCTGTTTCTCAGAGCGGTGTGTTTTCCGGAACCTGCTACCTGACTTCGGCTCAAGGAGGAGATTTGGCGGCAGGATATATTTATGCCATGATCCATACTAAAAATTACACTGCCGGCGAGATTATGGCACCACTGGTAAAGCAATGAATCTTCAAAAATAAAGAAAGGCTGGATTCCATTTCTGTTGGACTCTAATTGGCAAATCGTTTTTTTCTTAACCAGTATGTCTTGACTTGTGGAAATTAGAATCTTGGGCATGGGATGCCATGCTGCCCTGAACCTTCTTCTGTTTTCTTTATATAAATCAGCGAAATCTCGATACCGCCGCGACCTTGAGAGGCTGTCTTAAATGCGGATATGTTTACATCGTATGTCATCCCCAGATTAAAGTTTCCATAATCCAAGCCTATATAGGGGATTACAGCGTCAGTGACATTGCTGAACCGCAACCAGGAGCCAATATATATATTGGTAGGGGATAGTTCATCTTTTCCTGCACTGAGGACGAGGGCGGCCCCGAGCACGAATTCCTTGGCACTGGCCTGACTGCTATAAAGACCACTTACATATAGGCTGCTTTCAGAATTGTTGCCTGGAAAAAACCCACCTCCGTGCACCGTCAGGCGGGTTGGCAGAATGACATTATCCAAACCCAGGAAGGATTGTTTTGGCTGGTTAAGATGGTATGCAGACGCACCAAAATAAAAATTATTACTACCATCAGTAGAGCCGTTGTATAGAATTCCTGCATTCATGTCAAAATAATTGGCTTCAACATGCTCAGAATTGACAGGTTCTGTAGGTGAACGGAGCCATGTGCCATCTAATTGCAAACCATCTAGGAAATAGAGGCGCTGCCCATCGAGACCCAAACTTGCATATGTTCCCTGAAAACCGACCCCAAGGGTATTCAGTCCATCTTCATCAAGACTTTTATGATAAGAGGTGGATAGGGAGATATAATTGCTGGTCAAAATTCCACTTGCTGTTTTATCTGACATGGCCATAAGACCCAACCCCCAAGTATCATTTGCTGGAAGTTTGTCCTTAAGGATTCCCGCATCTATTGACACAGTTGATGTAATAAATGCGTTGTTGACGTCGGGCCATTGATTTCGGTAATTGCCTGCTACCCTTAGCACCCCGTTGAATTTCCCAGTAAGGGCTGGATTCAAGGTGAGCGGTGAAGCAAAAAATTGAGAGAAGGCCGGGTCCTGGGTTTTCCCGGAAATCCCCAAAAGGGTAATACAAAAAAATATTAAAACAAAAGTCTTCATACGCATGAATTATTGGCTCATCTCAGGAGCTCCACTGTTCCTTTCAGCATAAAATTCTCACCTGTAAAACATTCTATTCCGACCATGAATACATAAGTGCCTGCCGGCTGATTTGTTCCGTTTAAAGTACCATCCCATCCAAATGCAGGATCACCAGCCTGAAAATCTTTTTTAGAGAACATCAATTGCCCCCATCGGGAATAGACTTGGAAATACCTGACTATTTTCACGCCCCTACCAACAGGATAAAACAAATCATTATTGCCTCCCTGGTTTGGCGTAAATGCATTTGGAATATGAACTGCATTTTCTGAACAGCTAAGCTTTATTCTTACAGTGTCGGATGCAGTACATCCGTTTGCATTGGTTACTGTTATGGTATAGGTAATTGGGGCCGATGGAAAACAGGTCGGCGAGGGGCAGTCTGTGCAGCTCAAGTAATCGGCAGGAGACCAATTCCAAGCAACTACATCGGAGCTAAAAGTTGGACTCAGGACGGTGCTGCTTCCACCGGGAATCGAAATTTCCGGCACAATACTTACGGTAGGAACCGCATTTACGATGACTTTAATGTTGGCAGTATCTGCATAACAATGGTACATGTCGGCACCGATGACCGTATACGTGGTTGTGACCAATGGCATTGCAGTAGCATCGCCGCCCTGGATGTTTCCCAAGGTGGTATCATTGGTCCAGATATAGCTATTGGCCCCAGTGACGGCCAGATTTACGCTCCCACCTGGGCAAATGGCATCGTTCTGGGGATATTGAAGAATGAATGGAGAGGCTATCTTCACTGTATCTGAAACCTGGGCTGAACAACCGGGAGGAGATTGCACATTTAGGATCACAGGATAAATTCCTGGGCTGGTGTAGGCGAACTGGGGATTGTAGGCATCAGATGTATCCGAAGACTGACCAGTACCAAAACTCCAATGCATAGCCAAAACTTCATGGAGGCTATCTGCTGCCAGACTATATATAGTTGGCAAAAAACTTATTGTCGCCGGGTTACAGAGTATAGTATCAGGCCCCAATTGTACGTGCAAACTATCCATGATTACCGGTTGCCCCAAATTGAATCCGACTTGACAACCGCTTGAATCAGTGATCACCAGGTGAGGATTAAAGACCCCAGGCAGATTATAAGTATGGGTCACTACACTATCTGTAGTACTAAGGACCGTCCCATCACCAAAATCCCAGATATACGTATTGACAAGCGTTCCCGACGCGTAAAAGCTGTCCGTGGCTGGTACACATGCGATCAGAGTATTGGCATAGAATGTGGCAAAAGGACCTTTTACGGTTATTGAATCTTCGTAAATAGAAGAGGTGCCTCCCGCCCCATAGGCCGTTAAAGTTACCAAGTAAACCCCCGGAACAGTATAGGTATGACTTGGATCGGTATTATTTTCAGCCGTCGAACCATCCCCAAAGTCCCAGTGAAGACTGTCATAATTTGTTGAATTGCTAGAAAAATAAACGACCATTGGAGGACAATTCGCGAAATCGATATAATCTGCAGTATCTGTGAAACTGGCGTACGGTTTGGGGATGCTTATGATCTGATATATAGTGTCTGAGCAACTCCCGGGAAAGCCACCTGATGCTATCAATTCAATGGTATCGATCAGTGGGGTAAGGTAGGTTCGCGACAAAGAGACACGCGCATTGGAAGTGAATCCATCGCTGCTGAAATGCCAGAAAAAAACGGTACTTGGTGATCCAGTGGAACTGTTATAGAAGGTTACCGGGGAGCCAATTGTGATGGACGGAGGAGTCCAGTAGAAGTCCGCCTTCGGCCCGTTTACAACAATTCCAAGAGGCATTTGGGCCGTGCCCGAACATCCGTTTGAATCCGTCACAGTCAATGTGGGAAAGTAGGTTCCGGGGAAAGCGTAAAAATGCATTACAGTGTCATTACTGGTACGTGTAACCGAAATGCTATCTCCGAAATTCCACACCCACTTAACGATTGGAACCCCGCCTGTTGGTTTTGAACTGTCCGTGAAAACAACTGGAACGGGATCGCAAACAGTACCCTGTGCAGAAAAATTTGCGATAGGTCCGGTGATGTTGATCGGGATATAATTGCTGGTATCATAACAACCAAAATAATTGGATTGCGTAATCACCCGCAGGCTGTCTTCCCCGGGCTTAAGATTGGTGAGGGTCCCTGAATCCATAATTTGGATTGCGGGATTTCCCTGCGGTCCGAAAACGCTGCTATCCGAATATTGCCAATTACTGATATTATAATAGGTGGAAGACCCATTTGCCACACTCTGATAGTTTGTATCAAGACCTGAGATTTGTATAGGAAAGGGCGAACTCTCACAAATTCCAGTCAATGTTGAACTGAGCACCGGATGCTGTGGTCCCAAAACATACACGGGAAGGCTGTCACTTGCTTCGACGCAAGTCCCGAAAATTCCTGTCAGGACCGCTTTATATGCCCCCGGCTGCGCATAGGTGTGGTTGCGCTGGGGAATAAAGCTATAGCTGGTGTCTGATGAACCATCACCATAAGACCAAATGTATTCTGATGCCCCAGTAACATTGTCAGAAAATTGAACAGTCATCCTGGTGCTGTCACAGGTGTTGGCTGCCATGAGATTGGGAATTGGAGTCTGCACCAGGAAGCGTGTGATCACTGAAGTATCTGGTGTACACCCAGGACTGGATGCTATTAAGGTCATTGTATCCTGGCCGGTAAAGTGGTATTGATGAGTATGAACAATATTATTATTGATATCCGAACTGCCATCGCCATAAAGCCAGAGAAATTGTGCAGCACTGTCGTCAAAATTGGTGAATGTCTCGAGTTCATTTGAGCTGCAGGGCATGGAGTCTATGGCTGTAAAGGAGGCATGGGGTTTCGGATATACGGTAACGGTATCCGGAGGGAAGGCTGTGCCGGTGCAACCATGATTTGTTACAAAGGAAAGATTGATAATATATGTTCCCGGCATGCTGTAGACATGTGTTGGGTTGGCAGCTGTTGAAGAAGTTCCGTCGCCAAAAGTCCAGTTATATTGACTTATTGTATCAGGCGAAATAGCAGTGAAACTGGCATTAACGGTTGCGCAATATTGAGCAGATGGGCTGAGCGTGGTATCCATTTGTATGGTAGCCGTGGGTTGCGATGGATTGACAGCCTCGGAAACCTTGGTGCTACAGCCATTATTATCAGTGACCGTAAGTGTGGGATGATAAACGCTGTCTTGGGTGAACAGGAATGAAGGATTTTTTTGCGTGGAAGTATCTCCGGGGTTGCCTGTGAAATTCCAGTACCAGCTTACCGCAGAAGAAGTGGTATCTGAAAATGATATTAGCATCGGCGCTTGGCAAGCCACCCCGTAATTGATGAGAAATCCTTGCGTTGAAGGACTTGGAAACACCGTAATACTTTTTTGTTTGCTGACCTGGCAGGATCCAAACATATCGGTGAGCGTAATGCTAAAAGTACCGCTGGATGAATAGGAATGGCTTACCGCATTACCAGACCCGCTCTGACCATCTCCGAAAGTCCATTGAGGAGTTCCGGATGGCGTTGGATTGGAAATATCATTGAGCTGGACAGGTGAGCCGCTGCATAAAGGAGCAGAAATATTAAAATCAGGATTGAAATTCGCTACGTTGACATAAGCTGTTTTTACAACACTACCACTGCATCCCTGGGGGCTCGTTGCGGTCAATTGAACCGAATATGTCCCTTTGGCGGTGTATTGGTGGGAAGGATTGATACTGTTACTTCTGGTTCCATCACCGAAATTCCAAGTATAAGTTAAAGGTGCTGTTCCGGTAGAGTTGTTCTGAAACTGAACTGGATCAGATAGATTACAAAGTAAAGTGGAGTCTGCTGTAAATGCGGCGGTCACCGCGGGAAAAACAGTGATCATGTTTTTCTTTTGAAGTGTGCTGCTGCAACCGAAACTATTAGTTACGCTTAAACCAACTGTATAAGTCCCAGGAAAGTTGTAGGTCTTACCGACGGTTGCCAGACTGGTGCTTAAGGTATTTCCATCTCCAAAATCCCAGAAATAACCGGAGATAAAGCCATCTCCAGGAATTCCGACGCCGGTAAAAACAGTGGATAAGGGCACACATCCACTATCGACACTTGCAGAGAAGTCCAGAGTAGGGCCTTGGTGAACAATAATCAGTACTGATTTGGAGGAGACCTGGGCACCATCGATGACTGTTAGGGTAACGGTATAAGATTGGGGAATCGAATATGTTGCACCAACAGGCAAACTGGAGTCGCCTGTTGTTATGGTATTTCCGTTTCCGAAATTCCAAGTATAGGTTGCCGAATGGCTTGCACCTGTTGTCGTATTAGTAAAGCCAACGGCCAAAGGAGAACAACCTCCCGATTTGGATGGGTTGAAATTGGCAATGACCTGTGCGCTAAGCCGGATAGGGCCACCCAATAGGATGAGAATAGCAATCCATGAAATGGACGGTTTGCCAATCAGGCGGGACAAAGGCATCAGATCCTGGTTTTTTATTGGATATTGGGTAAGGGTTTTTCCTATTCCCGTCAAACCAGATTAAACGCAATAAATAGGGAGATATTTCAAGACCGGCAGGAAATTTCAAGGCCATGGGCAACCTATTTTCATTCTCCCCTCAAACTCTTGGTGGGATTGGCATTGGCGGCTTTGACGGATTGGAACCTAATCGTCATAAATGCGATCAAAAGAGCTGCCATTCCAGCGATTGCCTACAGCCACCATTGAATAAGGATCCTGTAGGCGAAATCCTGCAGCCATTTTTGCATAAGAAACAAGGCAAAGGGAATGAAAGAAGCATAGCCAAAAATCCATAAAAGCTTTGAATTTGATTTCATTCTTTTTTGTTTTCGTGATACATTTAGGTAGTCTAAAACTGCAAAATAGAAATGAAAAAAGTGCTGATATCCAGCGATCTGCCACAGATTGCCGCTGAACTGCTGAAAAAAGAGGGGTTTGAGCTAAGTGCCTGGCATCTGGAAAGGCCAATGACACAAGTTGAATTAATGGCAGAGACAAAAAAAAATAATGCTTTACTGAGTTTGATCACTGATACCATTGATGAAATCTTCCTTAACGAATGCAGACATTTGGATTTCATTTCTCAGTGCGGTGCGGGATATGATAATATTGACCTCAAAGAGGCTACCCGTCTGAAGATACCTGTTGCTAATACACCCGATGCCATGAGCCAAGCAACGGCTGATATTGCATTTGGTTTAATGATTGCAGTCTCGAGGAAAATGTTCTATTTGCACAAGACCATCGCTAAGGGTGAATGGGGATATTTCAGACCTAAAGCAAATCTCGGCATTGAACTCAGGAATAAGACATTGGGTGTATTTGGAATGGGTCGAATCGGAACGGAGATGGCAAAGCGCTGTGTCGGGGCATTCAATATGAAAATTATCTATTATAATCGAACTGCTAATCCCTTAGCAGAAAAAATGTTGGACGCCCGATTTGCGGATTTCGAGACCTTACTTAAGGAAAGCGATGTAATATCTGTTCATAGTGTATTAAGTGCTGAAACCCGGGGTATTTTCAACAAGGCGGTATTCAATAAAATGAAGCCCACCGCTATCTTCATAAATACCTCTCGTGGAGCGATCCATCACGAACTGGACCTAATCGAGGCACTCGAAAATGCCCGGATTTGGGGCGCGGGTCTGGACGTGACGAATCCAGAGCCCATGCAAGCAGGGAACCCTCTTTTGTCAATGGAAAATGTAGCGGTACTGCCTCATGTCGGTTCTGGGACGATAGAAGCCAGAAATGAGATGGCAAAGTCTGCAGCTGAAAATATTATTGAATTCTATAAGAGCGGTCGGGTTTCAAATATTTTGAATCCAGAATCTCTGAAATCTGGTAAATTAGCATTGGATTGACGGCAAATTTCATATCCCGGCAAAAAATGACGAATTTGCATATGATTTTGCAAACTTTTACCCTGACTCTCTCGTATTCTATTAGGCGGGTACAATGCTCTTAGAATACGAAGCGCCCTGAGATTCTACAATCTGTGAAAAGCACACCCGGATCTGCCTGTTTTTGAATTAGTTATAAATAATTAATGCTCATGATGGGTTACCTGATGAAATCTTCTCTAAGTTTTCTGTCTGTGCTCCTGTTTTATTCAAGTTTTGCCCAAACACAGGTTTGTCCTCTTAATAGCAATTTTTCTTTGGCCAACTTAACCCATTGGTTTGCCTATACCGGTAATAATGCTGAAGGTGATTCTCCTAGTGACATTCTTCGCACCTACGATTCGACTAAAGTTCCTCCCAATGGAACAGTGGGAGCGACCCAAATTCAAGAATATAACCTTCCTTCCGTAGACGGTATCCGTGTGATCACGGTAGCTAGCACCGATCCGCTTGGAGGGTTCTCTACAATCCCAAATCTAAATGGGTATGTATACCATTATTCCCTGCTATTAGGATCTACTTCAGTAAATACGTCCTCCTCTTTCAGCGGTATAAAAGGCGGCTATGTCAGGGGTATAAGTTACCGGATCAACGTGCCTGTCGGGGCACCAGGAGCACCGCCTTATACAATGACCTATGCTTATGCACTGGTGCTGGAAAATGGGACTCATAACTCCAATCAACAGCCTTTATTTTCCGCTACCCTCACCACCAACGACAGTATCATAAACTGTGCTTCTCCAAAATACTTTCTACCAACAGACAACCAGGCAATTCCGGGGGAAACAGGCGCTATTATGGATACTGCAGAAGCAATCCGTGAAGGCTTTTCGTTGAGCGCTCAAGTCTCACCAAATCCAAATCCCAATTCCGACGATCCAAACGCTGCCCACCTAAGGGATGTTTGGATCAAAGGTTGGACTGAGGTGACATTCGATCTGACACCTTATCGCGGTCAGCAGGTCGTGCTCAATTTTGAAGCGGATAATTGTGTACCTGGGGGTCATTTCGCTTATGCTTATATAGCCATCCGGAATAATTGTTCGGGGCTAATCATCAGTGGCGACACGCTTGCCTGTACCAATAGTAACCTAGTCTACTCCGTGCCTGCATTAACAGGAGCGACTTATCAATGGACAATTCCCCCCGGCTGGAATGTTTCTTCCGGCACAGATACCAGCTCTATTCATGTAAATGTAGGCACAGCAGGTGGTGTATTAATCGCCCATGAAATTAATAGCTGTGCCAATTTACAGGATACGATTGTCGTGGCTACGGTCCCTCCGACCATTCCTGGAATTGTGAGCAGCGACACTACAGTGTGTGCGGGTTTTAATACAAAAATGCTCTTATTAAGTGGCAATCAGGGAAATGTGATCGGATGGATATCTTCAACAAATGGAATTGAATGGAATAGTTTACCAGATAACAATCCAGAGTATACGGCTACTAATTTATCGGCAACCACGACTTTTGAAGCTTTGGTGCAAAACACAAACGCTTGTTATGTAGATACGAGCACGGCGGCGACGGTCACTGTAGATCAAAAAAGTGTAGGCGGAGAATTAGGTCCGAATACCGCAAATATCTGCCTTGATCAGAATACCGGACTAATTCTGACACTGACGGGGTACACGGGGCAGATCACGAACTGGCAAAATTCTCAGGATGCTATTAATTGGTTTGGCCTAGTTCCTTCTTATTCAGATTCCGTTTATCAGGTTAGCGGTTTGACAAATTCTACACAATACCGTGCCATAGTGAAGAACGGTGTATGTATCCCGGATACCAGCTCAATTGCCTACGTCAAATTTATTAATGTCCCTTTTCCACAGTCGTCTATGGATCCGGCAGATACGACAATTTGTTATGGTGCTGCAGCTCCCCTGAATGCGGTGATTACAATAGGAACGAGTTATGCGTGGAATATTGATAGCTTCTTAGTGAATACCGGAAATGGAAATATAACATCCACACCCTTTACCATCAATTCGGTTGCCAGTCCATTAACTACAACAGCCTACGTGCTAAATATTCAAAATGCAGGATGCCCTAACCCGCTGCTGGATACTTTTCTTGTAAATGTCCGCGCTCCTATCATTGTGGATGCGGGGGGAGATACTTCGGTCGTAGTCGACGAGCCTTTACAATTTCATGCAAGTTCAAATGATTCTGCTGGTATTTCATTTTCATGGTCCCCGGGAACGGACTTGAATAACCCTTACATTTTCAATCCGATCGCGATTCTTGGAAATAATATCGACACAATTAGATATGTGGTCAAAGCCACAGATTCAAATGGATGCTACGGACTGGCAAGCGTACTAGTGCGTGTTTTTAAAACAGCTCCGGATATTTTTGTACCAAATGCTTTTACGCCGGGCAAAGGGTTCAATAATATATTTCGACCTATTCCAGTTGGTATTACCTCCATTCAATATTTTCGGATTTATAGTCGCTGGGGACAATTAGTCTATGATACTTCGGTCATCGGACAGGGTTGGGACGGTATGATAAATGGACAGCCACAAGGTACCGACAGTTATGTCTGGATGGTAAAAGGAACCGATTATACAGGTAGAATAATCACTAAAAAAGGCACCATGACTTTAATCCGGTGATTTGTCTTTAGAATATCTTTTTTTATGACCACTACCATTTCTTGAAGGGCGGTTGCATAAAAACATGATGTAATAATATCGATATTATTTTTTAATTTCCGATAGTGAATTATCAACTTACAGAACAGGAGGTTCAGTCTTACCAGAGCAATGGTTTTCTTGTGAAGGAAAACTTTCTAACCGCGGACGAAGTCGCAGGTTGGCGTAAAGCCGTCATGAAGGCAGTTGAAGAAAGGGCTGGCATAAAAATCCCTGGCAAGGATATAAAGATCGGCGATGCCGATGGTATTAATGAAGATGCAGAATATTTCGGTAAGGTATTTGACCAGCTGCTTAATCTTTGGCAGACGAATGGTGATGTAAAAAAATTGATGTTTGATGAACGCCTGGGTAAAATGGCTGCGCAATTGTCCAAGGCTGATGGGATCAGGATCTGGCATGATCAGGCTTTATTTAAACGTCCCTCAGCAAATCCTACAGCCTGGCACCTGGATATTCCTTTTTGGTCATTTTCGAATCATCAATCGATATCGATTTGGGTAGCTCTTGATGATGCCACTTTGGAAAATGGGTGTTTGTTTTTTATCCCAGGGTCACATCTGGACACACAATTTGAAAAAATCAGTATTGGAAGGAATATGGACAGCATCTTTGATATTTATCCACAGTTTAAGAAAGTCGCCCCTGTCGCAGCTCCTATGAAAGCAGGCAGTTGTTCCTTCCATAGTGGCCTTATTATCCATGGGGCAAACGCTAACATGACAAATGCATTTCGCAGGGCTATGACCTGTGCCTATATGCCGGATGGCAGTGTTTTTAACGGAGAGCCTAATATATTACCAGAGCCTTATCTTAGTAGTCTGGTAATTGGGGATTTGTTGGATAATGATGACCAGAACCCGCTCATTTACCGATCACATTCCAACTGAACCTACACGGAAATTTTAAAGGATAAAATCAAATAGTTTTGAAAAGGAGAACTTTTTTATGGCAGGGTTCACTGCTGACAGGTGCCGTGGCGTTATCAAACGGGCGCTCATCTTTGAAGGCAGCGCTTTCGGATTCGAAAAGAAGTTCCCTTTTTGAAACATTCAAGAACCCATCTGCCGATTGCATGCCTTGGGTGCGCTGGTGGTGGAATGGGGACAAACTAGAAAAAAGTGAACTGTCGAGGGAACTGTTAATGTTAAAACAGGCAGGGATCGGGGGAGTGGAGATTAATCCGATAAAATTTCCAGCAGGAACAAATGATATAGGTAAAAAATCAATCCAATGGTTAAGCACGGAATGGATCGATCTATTAGAATTTACGTTTTCTGAAGCCCAGTCCCTTGGCATGATGTGTGACCTGATAGTAGGATCAGGCTGGCCTTTTGGCGCAGAATGGCTTCAAGGTGAGGAGCGATCGCAAATTCTGGTAATTGCCGCAAAGAGGTTGGAAGGCCCTGCGGATGTTGAGACTTCACTATTTGATCTGTTCAAAGAAGCCGACCCTGCTGTGAGTTCTCCGTTTGAAGGTCGTAGAATGGAAATGTTGTCAGTCAAGCTTGTTCCCCAAGTACTAAATCAAATGTCTGAAGTAATTGATCTGTCAGATCAAATCTCTGAAGGCTTTATTAAATGTGCATTACCTGCTGGGAAATTTATCCTATACGGCCTGGTGAAGATCAATGGTTTTATGGAAGTCATCAATGGCGCGCCGGGCGCTAGTGGGCCTGTGCTCAATCATTATAATGAAACCGCAGTGAAAAAATATTTACAACGGATGGTTTCAACGATCAGCGCCAGGATAGGACCCTTATCAAACAAGATCAGGGCGTTATTCACCGACAGTATGGAATTGGAAGGAGCGAATTGGTGCCAGGATATGGCCTCGGTTTTTAAAGAAAAAAAAGGATATGAAATCTTCCCTTACTTGCCTTTCCTGCTCTTCAGAACCGGGAGCATGGGTAATACTATCGATGATGCATATGGAGCCTCTCTTAGTCCGGAATTAAATAGTATGCTTGGGCGTATGCGGTATGATTTTGAATGTTGCAAAACAGAAATGATCAGAGATCGGTTCCTAAACTCATTTATCAGTTGTTGCAGGGAAAACCAGGTTCAATCAAGGATCCAAGCCTACGGCCGGGGTTATCATCCCTTGGAAGGAAGTATGGGGGTGGATATTCCTGAATGTGAAACCTGGATTAAAAACGGGCTAGGTACCCTTATGAGTGAAGAGGACTACCGAATAGGGAGGGCATATTCAATGGTGAATAAATATGTTTCCTCAGCCGCTCATCTGTTGGGCAAAAGGCAAATCAGTTGCGAGGAATTGACCAATACCGATAGGGTTTTTAATGAAACTCCCGAATTGCTGAAGATTGCGGCCGACCAAAGCATCTTATCGGGCGCTACGCATGCCATATTTCATGGATTTAACTATTCCCCTCCCGATGCTGAATTTCCAGGCTGGGTCAGATATGGGACCTTTTTCAATGAACGTCATCCTTGTTGGCCATATTTCGCTTATTTTTTCAAATACCGTGCAAGACTTTCAGCAATTCTACAGCAGGCTGATATGTTTGCCGACATTGCCATTCTGCCGCCTATCGCTGATATGTGGAGTACATTCGGTGCACAGAATGAACCCTTTCCCAGCATGATCTATCCTGCATACCAGACCTTAGTTTGGGAGGCCATCCATAGAAACGGAGACGGTTGTGATTTGGTAAGCGAGAAAATAATTCAAGACTCGGATATGCGAGACTGCCTCATGAATTTCGGGCCGAGAAAGTACAAGATTATTTTTTTAATAGAAGTAGAAAGCCTTGAACCCGCAACAGCAAGAAAACTGTTTGAATTTGTGGAAAAGGGGGGAAGAGTTTTTTGCATCAAACATGCGCCTTATAAATCTCTCGGATGGAATCGACATCTGGAAAACGATGAAGAAGTGATGAAATGCATGAACAAATTAAAAGATTACGCGGATCGTTTTATTCTATTGCAAAATCCAAAGGATCATTTTATCGAGTGGTACAGGGATATACAGGACAAATTTGAGATTAGGCCTTATGCAAAAATAAGCCAGCCCAATCTATTCATTAGTCAGGTGCGCTACCAAACCGAGGAAGAGGAAATACTTTTTTTTGCGAATTCGAACATGGACCAGGGGTATGAGATTGAAATTAGTTTATCGAATGAAGTTTGTGCTAACCGTCAAGGTTGGCTATGGGATCCAGAAAGTGGAGAGAGAACCCGTCTGCAGGTCATGGCAAACCAAGTTCGATTGAATTTAGGTCCGGCAGATTCCCGTCTGCTTGTTTTTGATCGCCACAAGAAGGGTTCTTACTATTCCGGTGTTCCCATTGAATCAGAACATGCGCGCGAAATCAAGGCCTGGTCAATCGAATGGCAACCTATTCACGGGAAAGCTTCATTGTCTTTAATGGATGGCCTGAAAGATTTGAAGGATTTGCCGGATTTTTTTTCTTTTTGCGGAACCATCGTCTACAGGGCTGATCTGGATGTCAACCCCGATGAAAAATGGACCTACCTGAACCTTGGGAAAATATATGGTGTGAGCACGCTAAGAATCAACGGGAATGATTTCGGCGTTAAATGGTATGGACGAAGGATATACACAATCGCGGGTAAATTGACCAAAGGGAAAAATTCAATTGAGATTTCTGTCACCACTACCATGGGTAATTATCTCAAGACACTTAAAGATAATGCCGTTGCCCAGTATTGGACTAATGAAAAAAGAAAGAATCAACCATTCCAATCCATGGGTATGGTTGGCCCAGTGCGCTTATATTGATTAATATGAAAAAGAATACACATCTTGTCTTTATTTTTTTATGTTTTTTATCAATCCGGGCTACTGCAGGTGACTACCCTGCTTCTTTATTTGGGATCAGGCCAGATGGAATAACCTTAAATACCCGATCGATACAATTTGCAATTGATTTTATACAACGTCAGGGCGGAGGCAGACTGGTATTCCAAGTCGGCAGATACCTTACAGGTTCTATACACCTTAAATCTGGAGTCACCCTTGATTTTGAGGAGGGTTCAGTTTTATTGGGTTCTGCAAATCCTTTGGATTACGACAAGGAGCTTTATACGGCCCTAATATTAGCAACAAATGAAAAGCAAATAGGGATAACCGGAAAAGGCGTCATTGACGGGCAGGGGGGTGAGGTAGCTATGTCCCTGATTAAAATGATCCATAGCGGTATTATAAAAGACCCCCTACGCAATGACCGCCCAAATGAAGGTATCCGTCCGATGTTGATTGACTTTCGTTCCTGTGAAAATATCCAGATAGTACAGGTGACCTTGAAAAATTCAGCTTCCTGGGTCCAGACATATGATCAATGCAGATCTGTACAGATTGAGGGAATCAGGGTTGACAGCAAAGCATTCTGGAACAACGACGGGATCGATATCGTGGATTGCGATAGTGTCAGTGTCACCCATAGTTTTATTGACGCCGCAGATGATGGCATTTGTCTAAAATCCCATGATGAAAAGCAAGTATGCTCAAACATACTTATCAGGGATTGCCAAATACGTTCGAGCGCCAATGCGATCAAATTTGGCACGGCTTCATACGGTGGTTTCAGCCATATACGGATCTTACATAACAGGGTGTACGACACCTTTCGGTCCGCTGTTGCCCTTGAGGCAGTAGATGGTGGATTTATCGATGATGTGCTGGTAGACAGTTTGCAGGCAACAAATACCGGAAACGCCGTCTTCCTCAGGTTGGGTCAGCGGATACCTGGCAGAAAGAGCCGTTTGGAAAATGTGAAATTCAAAAATGTTACTATAGAAATTGCTCGTGGAAAAGCAGACTCTGGTTATGCTTTTGAAGGGCCCATCGAGGATCAACCTAGAAATATCTCACCGTTAGTAATTGCAGGGTTGCCAGATGCACCGATTAAAAATATTTCATTCACCAATATCTCGATACACTACCCTGGAGGTGGAAATTCTTTTATTTTCGGCGCTCGCCCGGACCTTCCAGACAGTATTCCGGAGTTGCCGGCCCACTACCCTGAATTCTCGATGTTCCGGGAACTACCAGCATGGGCAATCTATGTCCGGCATGCAAGTATGCTGCAATTTGACAACCTGAGTTTGTTTTGCGAAAAGAAAGATTATAGGGTAGCCATTGTGCTGGATGATGTTAACCACGCTCGGTTTGTAAATACGTTTATAAAACAGCCCTTCCGGAGAAATCCTTTTTTTATACAGCACAGCGCTGATATCCACATCCATTGATAATACAGCTGGTCAGGAGGCCTTTTTCTTTTTGTCGCCAAGACTAGCTTTTAATTGTGAAAGAAGATCTTTTGCTTTACTATGTACTACTCTCAAATGTGGGGCCTCAATTTTTCTTCCCTTAGCTTTTGTCTTTATTAATTTCAGAAGGGTATTGGTATAATTGTCTTTGTATTTTGCAATATTAAAAGTTGAGCTGAGCTGATTAATCAGCGCTATGGCCATCTGCAGTTCACCAGGTTTTATGGTGGTCTTAGCCGGGATTTGCAAATCCTTTACATTTCTTATTTCCTGGATATATCTGATTTTATTGAGAACAATGATATTCTGGCTAGGTTTCAATATGCATAGGCTTTCTTTGTTTCTTAAAACAAAACTTCCTAACCCAACCTTACCAGCCTTTTTCAAAGCCTCCCTAAGTAATGTATAGGCTCTTTCTCCTGACTTTTGAGGTTCTAAGAAATAAGGTGTTTCAAAAAATATACTATCAATCTCAGATTCATTTACAAATTCATCGATCTGGATTATTTTGGTTTTTTCTGGGCTTGCTTTTTCAAAATCTTCATTTGACAAGACCACATACTTTCCTTCGTAGTCATAGGCTTTTACAATATTTTCCCATTTCACTTCCTTTCCTGTCTTTTCGTTAATCCGTTGAAACCTAATCCTTGAATGATCTTTTACGTCAAGCATATCCAAATCCAGGTCTTTGTCCTGAATGGCACTGAAGAGCCGGACAGGTATGTTGACTAATCCAAAACCAATTGTTCCTGTCCATATTGCTCTCATAAAATCTTTTTAGAAAAATTGAAAAAAATTGTGCCAATGTCCTGACGGATGACTTTTGTGATGTGTTTTAGAACCTTGGAACGATTATCAGTAAAGGGAAAAATCGGGATTGGGTAAATTATTCTACATTTTCCGCTCAATCGTTTGCAAGCCTGACAATATCGTTTGACTCAAGAATATATTTTTCATAGTCTTTATTCAAGGTATGGATCATCGCTATTCCTAGTTCACGAAGGGTACAAACAAATTTTGGGAATAATGATTTCCAAACAGGATAGGCCCAGGCCAGTACCCAATACCCTTTTTGTACGCGTTTCAAGCCCTTTGTTGGTTGAATGTAAGCGGGTCGGAACATGAAGGTTTTTCTAAAACCCAGGCCAATCAAATGATTTTCTGTTTTACCCTTTACCCTTGCCCACATGGTTCTGCCTTTTTCGGTGCTGTCTGTCCCTGCTCCTGATACATAGCAAAAAACCATCTCAGGATTTATTCTTAAAAGCGTTTTTGCCACATGCATTGTCAGATCATAGGTAAGGTGGTTGTATTCGGCCTCTTTCATTCCAATTGATGATACCCCAAGGCAAAAAAAGCAAGCGTTATAGCCGGATAAATTACCTTCAATAGATGTAAAATCAAAAAAATCCAGATGTACGATTTCTTTCAATTTCGGGTGCGACTCCGCGGATGGTTTTCTGTTTATGATCAATACTTCTTCCACCTCAGTATTCAGGAGGCATTCATGCAATACTCCTTCTCCAACCATGCCTGTGGCACCCGTTACAATCGCCTTAATTTTCATTTTTGAAGAATTATTGGTCTGATTTTTGAAAGTCTATCTCTGCCATAGCGGTCTAATCACTTGCTATTTAATTATTTATTTATTATTTTGTTGCACATTACAACATAATTTATGCAAAAGATTCTGAAATTATTTGTTTTATTTTCCATCGTGTTACTTGCCTCCTCGAATTCCTATTCGCAGGTAAGCGTCGGTATTTCTATTAGAATTGCACCCCCTGCACTTCCAGTGTATGTACAACCTGTTTGTCCCACGGACGGATATTTGTGGTCCCCGGGATATTGGGCATATGGTGATGACGGTTATTATTGGGTGCCAGGAGTGTGGGTTGCAGCACCAACACCTGGATATTTATGGACACCTGGTTATTGGGGCTATACCGGAGGATATTACGGGTGGCATGGCGGTTATTGGGGTACTCATGTAGGCTTTTATGGCGGCATGAATTACGGCTTTGGATATGGTGGTGTTGGTTTTGGAGGTGGCATGTGGCAGGGAGGATCCTTTCGTTATAACACAGCGGTAATGAACGTCAATACTACCGTCATTCATAATACCTATGTAAATAATACAGTTATTAATAACACCACAGTTAATAATCACGCCAGCTTTAATGGCCCAGGCGGGGTTACCGCAGTGCCTACAGCCGAAGAGCGGGTGGCCATGACTGAACACCACGTTCAACCGACAGCATCCCAGGTTTCCCATGAGCAAACGGCGAGGAGCGACAAAAGCGCCTATGCCTCGGTGAATCATGGACGGCCAGCTAACGTTGCGATGAATACCGTAGGCGGTCACAAATTTAATCAACAGGGAGCTCCTGTTGCTCATAATACTAGTATAACACCTCATAATACTAGTCCAACGCCGAATCACAATGCCACTACAGGCACCCATCCAATCAATCCTTCAACGCCTCCTCGAACCAACCAAACAGTAAACACCAATCATCCTCAATCAACTGTGAACAATAACCATACTCCAGCCACGAACAATGTGGTAAAGCCTGTTCCTCAGCACCAGCCTCAACAACATGTGGCTCACCGGCCAGCACCAGCTCCGCATCCACAACCGGCTGAACATAAAAAGGAATAGCATTAATAGTGGCCATAACAAAAAACCATTCCCTTGGGAATGGTTTTACGGTTCTTTATTTCCAAACGAAGAATCCTCCATCAATTCATTTTGGACAACGGGTTCCTTTGTCAATAGTGGTAATAATGGTAGGGATGATGCCATCTTCCATAATAGCAACCGCTTAAAGTAGTGCCTGCGAAAGCAATCGCAAGGACCATGATCAGATACTTTTTTTTCATGTTTGTCAGTTTTTACATTGAGTTAAATCGAATTACCAGGATTATTAATCATGTATTCCATTTACTATTAATATCCATTGATTAGAATGAGAATGGGTCAATGGGTTTGTTATTGAAATGTGTCTTTTTGCTAAGATGCTGTTAACTCCTACCTTCATCCGTATGAATAGATTTGTGGCATTCATTTGCGCATTTCAACTGTTCCTGCTATCATGTTTTTCACAATCGGTAAAACCTTACGGCCCTTTACCTTCAATAAGGCAACTCCATTGGGCCAAGCTAGGTTTCTATCTTTTTGCACATTTTGGCCCCAACACATTTACTGATTTGGAATGGGGTAAGGGGACGGAAAATGAGGAAGTCTTTGAACCGACAGCATTGGATTGTCGCCAATGGTGCCGGATTGCTAAAGCAGCAGGTGCAAAAGGGATAATTATTACTGCCAAGCATCATGACGGATTTTGTTTGTGGCCAAGTAAGTATTCAAACCATACGGTAGCAAAAAGCAAATGGCGCAATGGCCATGGTGATGTGCTAAAGGAACTCGCCGTGGCCTGCAAAGAATATGGCCTGGAAATGGGAATTTATCTTTCCCCATGGGATAGGAATCACCCTAAATATGGAACAGCAGCATACAATGAAGTATTTATAAACATGATGGAAGAAGTAGTGTCAAGGTACGGCCCATTGTTTGAGTTTTGGTGGGACGGTGCAAACGGAGAAGGGCCGAATGGCAAGAAACAGCTCTATGATTTTAGAAAATTTGAAAATACAATTCGCAGGATTGCAGCGAATACCGCTGTATTCAGTGATATAGGACCTGATATCCGTTGGGTCGGAAATGAGAATGGTTTCGCAGGAAAAACAAATTGGAATTTGCTTGATACGGCTGGTTTCGGCAGAGGGGCTAACGCCCCGCCTGCAGATACCTTAAATCGAGGGAATGAAGAAGGTAGGAACTGGCTTCCAGCAGAGTGTGACGTGAGCATCAGGCCTGGATGGTTTTATCACAGGTCAGAAGATACTTCAGTCAAAACGCCAGAACAACTATTTACGCTTTATCTGAAATCGGTCGGCCGGGGTGCCAATCTGCTTTTGAACGTTCCACCTGACACTCGGGGCCTATTTACCAGCTTTGATTCTGCAGCACTCATGGGGTTTAAGAAACTCAGGGACGAAAATTTTAATCGATCACTGGTAGTAAATGCTGGAACAATCATAAGAATAGGTCCGAACCTTCAACATTCAACTGCATTAAGTGACGGAAATGAGGAGAGTTTTGTATCGCTTGGTAACGACTTCAAAAAAAAGTATGTTGAAATCCGATTTGCCCAACCCACTTCTATTGACTGCGTAATGCTGCAAGAGCCCATTCAAATGGGTCAACGTGTCAAGGCCTTTTCCATCCAGATTTTTAAGGAGGATGGAAGTATTGTTGAAATTAAACGGACAACCATTGGCAACAAGAGGATCGTTACTTTCCCGACGCAGTTTACAAAACTAATGAGAATATATATTACTGAAAGTAAAGCGCCTCCATTGATTGGAGAAGTCAATGTGTTCATGATCAATGAAAAGCTAATTGAGAAAGATTAGATTCCATACATCAATTGACAAAATCAATAGAGCTTTTTTTAAGGTTCAATTTTTTTTTAACTACGGGTCCTGGTCTCATTGAAAACAAAGGAATTACTTTTTATCAAAAATTTTAGGCTTGATTTTATGGACTTTGAAAGTCAGATAGTGTAACATTTTTACTTCCAGCCAGTGGTGGAGCGGTAATAGCATAGCAATGATTACGATTTTCACTCCCAACACCTTCCATGGCTCTCCCTGAGTTATTTCATGGATCTGTGTATCCAGCAGCAAGACGATGAATTCAAACAGGAAGATGAAGGCAAAGAATCCCAATGCTTTGATCACCGATGGTGAAATTTTAAAGACTCCAAGGATCACTAAAATGATAAATACAGTGGCGAGGGCTGCTGTAATGCCCAAATACTCAACATTGTTGCGAATCCTTTTGTTCTCCACTTCTGCAATTTTTTGTTGATCAGCTCTTTTATTCTCATTTTCTATCTCGATATTCAAAAGATCCTTTTGTTTGCTAAGCGTTTCGATGGAATCCCTATACGTATCGTAATTTTGGAGATAGACTTGCGCATTCTTAAAGTCTCCCATTTGCTGATATACAGAATCCAACTCGAGGGATACGTCCTTCATAAATTTGAGATTCTGTGCAGAATCTGCAAATTTATTCGCCAATAATAAAGTGTTCCTTTCCTCCGGCAGACGGCCCATTTGTTTCAGTAGCTGGGCCATTTGCATGCTAAAATTGTATTTTTCACCGAAATTGGCCTTCTGGCCGTATTCAAAGGGAGAAGCAATCCGCAGAAAATACATCGCCGAATCATAATTCTTATTAATCCTTTGGCGCTCGGCGTACAATTTGTTGAGCTGGTAGACCAGGCCAAAGTTTTTTATAAAATCCATTATTTCAGGGTGGCTGTTGAGGTATTCAAAACCCTTCGCCGAATTGTTAGTATTGAAATAATGATTGAGCAGGTCAAAATAGATCCTTATTTTCATCTCAGCCACACCTAGACTGTCTGCATAATCCTGGGCTTTTTTATAATACAAAATGCCAAGCTGTTCGTTTTTTTGCTCAAAAAAAACCTGCCCCAGTGCCACCAGGCCGTCAAAAACCTGGTTGTGGTCACCCCATTCCCTTGCCTGCTGAATCGAGAAAGCAAAAAAGTCCTTTGCTTTCTCATAATCAGTAGATTCTTCATAGAAAGATCCAAGGTCGGAATAACTGCCAACAACCATGGAATACACATGGGATTTATCTTTAGCATTCTTATTATCAAGAAGCGTCTTCTCCGCAAAATCCCGCTCATTCAAAAGTGCTTGAAATTCTGAAAGCTTATTGGATAATTTCGACCAGGTATACGCTATAGCATCATACGAAAGGCATAACAGACTGTCGGAGCCCAGAGCAGAGGCCAGCGATATAGCCTGATTATTATAGTCTAACGCCTTTTGATACTGTGTAGTGTTGATATAATATCTGGAATAGTTAAGAAATGAAACCACTTTATATTCATTTAAACTTCCATTCCCACCAGGTTCGGTTGCAATCTGCATACATTTATCGGCGTAGGCTTTACCTTTTTCAGTGTACTCAGGCTTTTGATCATAACTTAGATAACTGGTGGCAATCACATGGTAGGTCATGCACAATAAGACCCTATTACGACTTTCTTCTGCACCTTCAATCATATTATTTATCAGGCTGTCATAAACAGGTTGATCTGGTATATGCCGGGATATCAGTTCTGCCATAATCTGTATCCTCTCCGGTGATATGGTTGGATAGTTGTTTTTCAATAAAAAAATCAAACTATCGTCCTTTACCAGGTAGTCCTGTGCGTTTATATTTAGGCAACATGATAAAAGAAGACAAAAAGATAATAAACCATTATGAAGAATTGTTCCGAGTGGTTTTTTATTACTTTTCATCAGATTTTTTCTTGTCTTCTTGATGGGCTTTGTTTTCGGCATGCGATTGGGCAATATCATATTCTAATTCAGGATCAATATTTTGCTCTTCAACTTTTTTACTTTTCTCCATTAATTCCTCATGATGAGCCTGCAACCAATCAAGCTCTTTTTTCCCGTATGAAAAACGTGTAAATAATACAAACAGAACCGGAACTATAAATATAGAAATCGTGGAGGAGGCGATCATCCCGCCTAAAACGGTTACACCAATTGTATTCCTTGAAGCGCCACCTGCACCTGAGGCAAGGGCAAGTGGCAATACACCCAGGATAAATGCCATGGAGGTCATGATAATTGGTCGTAAACGCAACCTGACAGCTTCCAGTGTTGATTTTAAGAGTTCTTCCCCCCGGTCAACACGCAGCTTAGCAAATTCCACAATGAGGATTGCATTTTTTGCAGACAGGCCAATTAAAGTAATCAGCCCAATTTGCGCATAAACATTATTTGTTAAGCCCGGAGCACAAGTAAGTGCAAGAATTGCACCGAAAGCGCTGATTGGAACTGCTAGCATAACTGAAAAAGGTACAGACCAGCTTTCATAAAGTGCAGCAAGAAAAAGGAAAACAAAAATAATGCAGAATAGGAAAATATATACTGTCAGAGACCCTGCTTTTATTTCCTCATAACTAAGCCCCGAAAAATCGTAGGTGTATCCACGGGGCAAAATCTTTGCAGCCAGAGCCTTTAAATCGTCAATACTTTGACCGCTACTGTATCCAGGAGGTATGGAACCGTCCACCTCGGCAGAGCGAAAAATATTAAAATGAGTAATCAGAGGGGCGGCTATAGTGGGTTTATAGGTAATCAGTGTACTAAGCGGCACCATTGAGCTGTCTTGATTGCGTACATAATATTTGTTCATATCGGAAATTAGCGCTCTGTACGTGGTATCTGCCTGTATGACGACATGGTAAGTTCGGTTATATAAAGTAAAGTTGTTTACAAAGAAGCTGCCCATATAGGCCTGCATCGTGCTAAATACATCAGAGATATTAACCCCCAGTTTTTCACATTTTTCCCTGTCAACAATGAGGTCGAAACTCGGTGTATGCGCCGAGAAGTAACAAAATGCGGTGGATATTGCAGGAATCTTTTTTGCTGCTGCGACAAAGTTGTTGACCACTTTTTCAAAAGCATGTATATCATCTGTTGAATTGCCTTGTTCAATTTGCATACTAAAACCTGCTGCAATACCTATTCCTCTTATAGGGGGCGGCTGGATGACTACTACATTGGCATTTTTTACGCCTGCCTGCGCAATCCTCTTCTTAAGCACATCCATGATACCTGGAACCATAGTTTGCGGGCTTGTTCTCTTGTCCCAGGGAGTAAGCATAATAAACATGGAACCGGAATTTGAGGTTGCGCCGCCATTCAATATGTTAAAACCTGAAGATGCTGTGTAATGGAGGATACCGGGAGTAGAACTCACCACCTGCATCAGTTTATTCATCACATTCACTGACTGAACAGTGGATGATGCATCCGGTAATTGGTAGGTTATAAACAAGCGGCCCCCGTCTTCAGAAGGTACAAATCCCGAAGGCTTGCTTTTGAATAAAAAATATGCACCAGCGCAAATACAAATCAATACAATAACTATGAGTTTTGAATGATGGATGCTTCTTTTTACTCCATTGGTGTATCTGTCCGTAAACTTTCCAAACCACCGGTCAAACAAAAAGAAAAACCTGTTTACCCCCTTGGACTTATCATTTATTTTCGTTGGCTTTAACAGCAGCGTACATAAGGCTGGGGTCAGGGACAGGGCAATGAAAGCAGAGAGGATCACTGATATGGCGATAGTGATGGCAAACTGCTGATACAAGCGTCCTACGATGCCAGGGATAAATCCCACGGGAACAAATACGGCTGCAAGTATCAGTGCAATGGCTATTACAGGTGCCGATATTTCTTTCATGGCATGATAGGTAGCTTCTTTAGCCGACATCTTTTGCTCATCAATATAATGCTGGACAGCCTCCACCACGATAATGGCATCATCCACCACTATACCGATCGCCAGGACAAATCCAAACATGGTCAGGGTATTGATGGTGAAGCCCAATGGAATAAAAAAACAAAATGTGGTTAAGATAGAAACAGGTATGGCCAATATGGGTATTATCGTCGATCGCCAATTTTGCAGAAAAAGAAATACGACCATCGCAACTAATGCAAGCGCTTTCAGGAGTGTTCCGATTACCTCCTGCATAGAAACTCTAATAATGGTTATCGACTCGAAAGGCACTGAATAATCCACATCCGAGGGGAAAGATTTTTTTAGTTGGTTCAATTCTGCGTATACATTGTCTGCAGTCTGAAGGGCATTGCTTCCCGGAGATTGATAAACCATCAAAACGGAACACCTGTTTCCATCGACAAATGAGTTGCTCGAGAATGTAAATTTCCCTAATTCGATCCTGGCAATATCTTTCAGATACACCATTTCCCCGGTTGTTGGTATTGTTTTTATGATGATTGATTGGTAATCGGCTGCTTTGTTTAGCATTCCGTTCACCAGAATTCCAATTTCATGGGTTTGTGTGGATGCTTGTGGGGGTGCGCCTGCTGCGCCGGCTGCTACGTATACATTTTGCGCATTTAATGCATTGACGACATCTGTAGGGGTCAGCTTATAGGAGGCCATTTTATCAGGATTCATCCATACCCTCATGCTAAATTGATCGGTGCGTGCGGTCACGTCGCCTACACCGGGTACGCGTAAGATGGCATCCTCAATAAAAACGTTGGTGTAATTATCCAGAAAGGTGATATTATGGGTGCCCTTTGGAGAAAAAACTGCTACAAGCATGAGTTGATCCGGGTTGCTTGCTCGCACAGTGAGACCCAATTTGCTTACTACGGCAGGCAATAAAGGCTGGGCAATTCCCACACGGTTTTGAACATTAAGGGCTGCAATATGAACATTGGTACCGATATTAAAAGTTACCCTGATTCCCATGCCACCGCTATTGGTATTCGTACTCTGCATGTATTCCATTCCAGGAGTCCCGTTGACTTGTTCTTCAATTGGAATGGCGACGGTTTGCTCCACCGTTTCAGCGTCAGCTCCCGTATAATTTCCATTAACCGAAACACTTGGAGGTGATATATTCGGATATTGGTCTACGGCAAGATTCATTAGAGAAATGGTGCCTGAAATCATCATTACTAATGATATGACGATGGCAGTTACCGGTCTCTTAATAAATGTATTGGCAATCATCCGTTGTCAGGTTTATTCTTGTCGCGGGATTTTTGGATCTCATATTCTAATTCTGGATCAATATTTTGCCCTTCTACTTTTTTCTCTTTTTCCATCAAATCTTCATGATGCGCCTGAAGATATTCAAGTTTTACCTTTCCATATGAAAACCGCGTAATCAATACAAAGAGCACGGGTACTATAAAAATTGCCAGCGTAGAGGCCGCCAGCATCCCACCAAGGACGGTTAACCCAATGGTCCTTCTGGCGACTGCACCTGCGCCTGAGGCAAAAACCAGGGGCAGAACCCCCAGGATAAATGCCATTGACGTCATGATAATTGGTCGCAAACGAAGACTGACTGCATCCAGCGTCGATTTAATCAATTCCTCGCCCCGGTCTACCCGCACTTTTGCAAATTCCACGATCAGAATGGCATTTTTAGCAGCCAGGCCAATTAAAGTGATCAGTCCAATCTGCGCATACACATTATTGGTAAGGCTTGGTACGAGGATAAGCGCTAATATGGCCCCGAAAGCTCCAATAGGCACAGCAAGCAAAACGGAAAAAGGTACTGACCAGCTTTCATATAATGCAGCAAGGAATAGGAAAACAAAGGTTATTGAAAATAAGAAAATATAAACTGTTGTGGAGCCTGCTTTTATTTCTTCATAACTTAAACCTGAAAATTCATAGGTATATCCTTCAGGTAAAACCCTGGAAGCAACATCTTGCAAGGCGGATAAAGCCTGGCCGCTGCTGTAGCCGGAAGCGGATGATCCATCAATCTCAGCGGAACGGAAAATATTAAAGTGCGATATCAAGGGGGCAGCCTCCGTAGGCTTAAAGCTGATTAAGGTGCCTAAAGGAACCATCGTTCCGGCCTGATTGCGTACATAGTACTTATCCATGTTGGAGGCCAGATTACGAAATGCAGTATCTGCCTGAACCACCACGTGGAAAGTACGGTTATAGGTTGTAAAATCATTGATGTATAAACTACCCATAAAAGCTTGTATGGTTGTAAAAACATCACCAATATTGACCCCAAGTTTTTCACATTTTTCCCGGTCTACCGTCAGATTATAATTTGGCGTATTGGCTGTAAAAAATGTAAATGCCTTTGTTATCGCAGGGTTCTTGTTCGCCTCTGTCACAAAATTGCTCATTACTTTTTGAAAAGCCTGTAAATCGTCATTAGTGGTTCGTTGCTCTATTTGTATACTGAAACCGACTGTAGATCCGACACCCGGCAGCGGAGATGGTTGTATTACTTCAACATTTGCATTTTTTATTCCGGCATCCACGATCCGTTTTTGGAGTACTCCGATGATGCCAGGTACTTTTTCGCCCTTCTCATTTCGTTCATCCCAGGGCTTAAGCTGGCAGTAAATGGTGCCATTGTTTGAATTACTTGCGTTTGTCACCACGTTTAATCCAGACAATGCAGCATAGTGGGCGACACCAGGAGTTGTCTCCACCACCTTCATTAGTTTTGTCATGACATCAACGGATTGTGCGGTGGAGGACGCGGGAGGTAATTGAAAAGTAACATAAAGATTCCCGTCATCCTCTGAAGGAATGAACCCCGAAGATTTATGCTGGAATAAGAAATAGGCACCGGCACATATACACACGAGGAGAATGACAATATATTTTGAACCATTAATACTCTTTTTAACCCCGTTTGTGTATTTATCGGTTACCCTTAGAAACCAGTCGTTAAATTTTGAAAACAATTTACTTAATCCCTTTTTCTGTTTTTTGGGATCTGTCGGTTTTAACAATAGGGTACATAGCGCCGGAGTTAATGACAAAGCAATAAATGCGGATATCACCACGGAAATAGCGATCGTTATAGCGAACTGCTGATACAGTCTACCCACTATACCCGGAATGAAACCTACGGGTACAAACACCGCGGCGAGAATTAGGGCAATTGCCACCACAGGTGCTGATATATCCTTCATTGCCCGGTAAGTAGCTTCTTTGGAAGACATTTTATCATGGTCCATATAATGTTGCACGGCTTCGACAACAATAATGGCATCATCTACTACAATACCAATGGCTAAAACAAAACCAAACATGGTCAGTGTATTGATCGTAAAGCCTAAAGGGATAAAAAAGCAAAATGTTCCGAAAATGGATACCGGAATCGCCAAGACGGGAATCAGGGTGGAGCGCCAATTCTGCAAAAACAAAAAAACAACCAGGGCGACCAGTCCCAATGTTTTCAATAATGTTCCTACAACATCTTGCATGGAAACTTTTACCACAGTAACCGATTCGAAGGGAACGCTATATTCCACATCTGAGGGAAAGGTTTGTTTCAATTTTGCCAATTCCTGATACACCCCGTTTGCTGTTTGAAGTGCGTTGCTTCCTGGAGCCTGATAAATTTGCAGGTAAGAAGCTCTTTTTCCATCTACAAATGAATTACTTGAAAAAGTGAATTTTCCTAATTCTACCCTAGCCACGTCTCTTAAATAAACCAATTCACCAGTAGCCGGGACAGTTTTTAATATGATATTTTGAAATTCTGAAACCTTACTCAACCGACCATTAACTAAAATGCCTAATTCATAGGTTTGCGTTGAGGCCTGGGGCGGCACACCAGCTGTTCCTGCAGCCACTTGCACGTTTTGGGCATTTAAAGCGCTAATAACATCCCCTGGGGTTAAACTATAGGAAGCCATCTTATCAGGATTCATCCAAATCCGCATACTGAAATCATCGGTGAACCTGTTGATGCTGCCAACTCCGGGCACGCGAAGAAGGGCGTCCTGGATGAAAATATTTGTATAATTATCAAGAAAAGTAATGTTATGGGTGGCCTTCGGCGCATAAATGGCCACCATCATCAGCATACTTGGATTAAGGGCACGTACGGTCAGGCCCAAACGACTAACCACAGCAGGTAACAAAGGTGTGGCAATGCTAACTCGATTCTGTACATCCAGTGCAGCTACATCGATATTGGTGCCAATCTTGAATGTGACATTCATGGTCATCAATCCGTTATTGGTGCTGTTACTTTGCATGTATTCCATTCCGGGAGTGCCATTCACCTGTTCTTCAATCGGTGTGGCCACAGTTTGCTCCACGGTTTGTGCATCGGCTCCGGTAAACTGACCGTTGACCTGCACGATAGGCGGCGTAATATCGGGGTACTGATCGATTGGCAAAAGCAAAATACATACAGCACCTGTGAGTACCAACACAATGGAAATGACTATTGCAGTAACCGGTCTTTTGATAAATGTATTGGCTATCATAGGTTACACAAAGTCTATAAGAATAAGAAATGTATTATACATAATTCCCTAATTGTTTTTACTGCTATCCATTTTTTTCCCATTGCCTTGCTGATTATTCTGGTTGCTATCGCTTTTATTGGCGCCTTGGATCTGTTTGTTTCCCGCAGATATCGCCGATCCGTCATGCAAAGATTGCACTCCGTCAATGACGATCCGGTCGCCCAAATTAATGCCAGATTGGATGATTACATTTGCGCCAATAGTCTGCCCAAGTTGGACTTTCCTTTGCATTGCCCGCAATTTTGGAGTTTCTACTGCAGTAGTATCCGCTTTTTTATTCGTGGAATCGGCCCTCTCGATGACTGTGTCTTTTGCAACAAAAACGAAATATTCACCCATTTGCTCCACCACTGCCTTACCCGGAACGAGCATTTGTGGAGTGGTATCCTGATTGTGAACTCGGACAATGCAACTCATGCCTGCTCTTAAAGAATATTTCGGATTTGGAAATACAAGCCGGATCCTGATGGTCCCTGTTTGAGGATCAACCGCACGGTCGATTACGGAAATCTTGCCCATATATGGATAAAGCATGTGATTAGGTAAAATAATTGTGAACAAGGAATCGATGGAGTGCTGCTTTGGATTTTCTAAATCTTGATAATGCGCCAATTGCGCTTCATTAATCAGGAAATCAACAGCCATTGGATCGTCTGTTGAGATCGTATTCAACAATGTTGTTCCAACCGTCACCAAATTCCCCAGTTTGACCTGACTGAAGCCAATGGTGCCATCAAATGGCGCATAAATAGTAGAATAGGTGAGATTGGTTGCCGCTGTTTTTACTGCATCTTCTCCCGCCTTAACCTGGTTCTTTGAATTCTGAAGTGCGATTACCTGATGATCAAGGAGCTGCTTGGCAATTGCGTTGTATTTATTTAAGTATTCGTAACGATCCGCGTCCTGTTGGGCCTGTGTAACGTTGCCCTGGTCGACTTTCAGATTCGAGACGGCCTGTTCATAGCTCGCCTCATAAAGCCTTTTATCGATATCATAAAGCTTAGTCCCTTTCTTTACATGTGTCCCTTCTTTAAAATAAATTCCGGTGATATATCCCTGCACTTCCGGATGAAGGTCCACTTGGCTAAGTGCCTCCGTAGTTGCAGGATATCTATCATAATACAATACATGTTGCCCCGTTACTGTGAATAGATTGACAGGAACAGGCGGTGTCGGGGGTGTCTGTTTGGTTTTGCAGGATGCAAAACCGAGGCTACTCAAAATAATTATAATTAATACTACTCTATTCATAGAGAAGTTTGGTTTTATAGGTTAATAATCAAAAAGAAATCACGCCCAAGGCCCTTTCTAAATCTATTTTGCTGGAAAGCTGCTGGAACAAAGCATTAGTATAACCTATCTCTGAGGTGATCAAATTTGATTCGGCTGTGATCACATTTAAATAGGCCACAATTCCTTGCAAATATTGCAGCGATACGATACTGTAGGTTCTTTTTGCGAGTACTACATTTTCTTGCAAAGCATTTAAATTATAGAGATTGCTCTTGTAGTTGGCCAGGGCCGTGGTATAATCGGTATAAATTTGCGATTTCAACCCAATTTGGGCCCAATCCAGATATTGTTCCTGCAATCTGGATTTGTGAATATTTTCCAGCCTCGAAAAACCAGTGAATATGGGCAAACTAATCGACAGGCCAATATAGGAATAAGGATAACCGTTTGCCAAGAGGGTGGACGCCGTATTGCTTTGAAAAGCATAATTATAATAAAAAACTCCGGAAAGAGAAGGAAGAAACGCGCTTTGGTAATATGCAGTTAACTGATGCTGAAGGCCTTTGACCGTTTGAAGTTGTTGATATTCTATGCGTTTTTCAAATTGTAATTGTTGGGTCGTATCAAAAGCGATATCGTTCTTCATTTGAGAGGTATCAAAACTTACATTAAATTGGTTTGCAGGTGGGTAACCCATTGCCTGTTTAAGCGTGGCATACAGCGGGACTATATTTTCAGTAGCCTGTTTAAGCTGTGCTTTTGAATTATTTAAGGTAATAGCCGCCTCATCATAATCGGTCTCGTCAACTAGGCCGCCTATGTATTGATGATACGTATCGCTGAGGTTCTTATCCAATCGCGCGGTGTCTTCCTTAAGGATGTCGATTTGCTCAAGTGTCAGTAAAAGGTTATAAAACGATTTACTTACTGAAACAACCAGGTCGATTTTCGTACTGTCAGTTATTTGTTGTGCCTGTTTGGTATATAGATTAGTTGTATGTGCTGCATATAATAATTGAGGGCTGAAGATGGCCTGAGAGGCGTTCAACACCGGATAGAAGGAATTAACAACCCCAGATTTCACAATTGTTGGTGGTCCGCCGGGTGTGATGGTGTTTGGAATAAAGGTTGTTGGCAATTGAAAGTAGTGAGTCAAATCCCCGGTTGCGTTCACCTGTGGCAACCAGCCTGACAAACTGATCGCATTTGAGGTCTTCACAATAGATTGGTTTATGTAGGATTGATTGACTGCAGGCTGATGTTTGATCGCATAATCAATACATTGACTTAAGGTCAAATTTTGACTGGAATCGATAGAGTTAACAATTTGACCAATACATCTGGAAGTATTGAATAAACAATTAAAAAACAAGAGCATGAAGAAAATCCTGAAAGCGACACAAGTATTGTTCATTTTTAATTCCCGATTATATTCCATAGACCTTACACATTCAATTATAAAAAGTTGGATTAGTAAAAGGAGACGTGTAGGTGGTGGATAGCGCTGATAAAATTAAAGAATCCAATCCTTTCTCCCAAAATATCCGTGGTCACCCCCTCCTCCATAATAAACCACCCTTCGTTAAGAGATTTTTGCCATTCATCACGATGAGCTTTAGACGATACTTATTGAAACATAATTAATCAATTAAAAGCATAAAAAGATTTGTGTAACCGAATTGGTTCATATATGTTTGCAACCAATAGGTTGCATTAATGATCAGAGGAGTTGTATTCCAGGTAATAGCTGATCCCACAAGAAGGGGGATAATTAATATAGTTGCGGCCCGATCCTTACTTATGAATGCTGTTGCGGGGGAGGTTCCTGTTAGTCCGACTGCAATATATAAACCTGTAATAATACATTCGGAGTCTGGTTTTATTGTGATGAATCAACTGGATCGTGACCGATACCAAAAAGCCAGCCTGGACAGACTAAATGTAGAATCCAGTTGGGTGGATAGGCCCGAGGTCCAAGATTGGGACTTCAAACGAAAAGCCAGAAGCTTTGGTTATTTGATGCTTCATACTAGTTGATTGGCAACCCTTGCTATCTATTTAATACATCATATGGAAAAAGTCATTTCAAAAGATGGGACAGCTATTGCATACGATCGTCGAGGAGAAGGTCAACCTATTATTTTGGTTGACGGTGCATTGTGCAGCCGGGCATTCGGGCCAATGCCAAAGCTGGCTTCTCTTCTATCCAAAAATTTTTCAGTGATCAATTATGATAGAAGGGGCCGTAACGAAAGCGGGGATTCGAAAAGCTACCATATAGACAAGGAGATTGAGGATATTAACGCACTTATTCAAGTGGCCGGAGGCTCATCTTTTTTGGTAGGGATTTCATCCGGAGCGGCCTTATCTCTGGCCGCTGCTGCCCAGGGTCTTCCTATTTCGAAGATGGCACTATATGAACCACCATTTATGGTTGATGATGAGGGTCATCATCCACCAATAGATTCAGAACAACAGCTTCAGTTGCTCATCGCAGCTGACCGCCGTGGTGATGCCGTAAAGTTTTTTCTAAAAGACATGGTTGCAGTTCCAGCCATTTTTGTATTTATGATCCAATTATTGCCCATATGGTCCAAACTTAAAGCGGTTGCACATACCCTTCCTTATGACGCGTCGGTCATGGGCGATTTTTCTTTACCTTCAAAGTACGCATCCCTGATAAGTGTTTCAACGTTGGTTATGGGTGGCCAGAAAAGCCCGGATCCGATGCGTCATGCGGTAGAAGCACTTGCAAAAATACTTCCCAATAGCGATTTGCAAATGCTTAAAGGCCAAACACACAACGTATCAGAAAAAATATTGGCTCCTGTGTTAGCTAATTTCTTTGCATAACTTAAATTAGAGAAGTAAAATAGCTCAAAAAATTTGGCGACCGAAAACCTAAATGCAGATATATGAAGAAATCAAAAATTGCCTATTGGATTTTTACTTTGCTACTAGCTGTCCTCATGCTGTTCTCTGCCATACCTGATTTAATTAGTGTGCCTGCAGCCGTAGACATGGTCACTACCCACTTAGGCTACCCAGCCTACTTTATTCCCTTTATAGGTGTTGCGAAATTTTTGGGGGTAGTAGCGATACTTGTCCCTGGATTTCCCAGGATTAAGGAATGGGCATATGCCGGATTTGTGTATGATTTAGCCGGGGCGATCTATTCAACCATTTCCGTTGGAGACCCTGCCGGTAAATGGATGCCTATTTTTATTGGATTTATAATAATCGGCGGTTCTTATTTCTTTTACCACAAGGTGAGGAAGGAAAGCCTGAATGCCATCTAAAATAGAATGTGGATCGGCTGCAAGCAGAATTAGAAAAGCAAAGTCTTTGCCTTCATTGCCACGTTTTCAGGGGTAAATCCGAATTCTTTCATAATAGCTTCACCTGGAGCAGATTCTCCAAACCGCTGAATTCCAAGAATGTCGCCTTCATCAGTCACATATTTGTGCCAACCGAGTGGAGAGCCTGCTTCAACGGCCAGGCGCTTCTTTAGCGTTGGAGGGAAAACAGACTCTTTGTAGACCTTATCCTGCAATTCAAAAAGCTCCCAGGAAGGCATGCTAATTACGTTTGCCCATATGGATTCCTGCTTCAATATTTCCTGAGCTTTTAGCAACAATTGCACTTCCGAACCTGTGCCAATCAAGAGCAATTGGGCCGGATTTTCGGATTTTGACAAGATGTAGGCACCTTTTTCCAACCCTGTTGCTTTTGCATATTTTTCCTGATCAATCACAGGAACCCCCTGTCTGGTCAATACTAACAGGACAGGACCTCCCTTGAATTCTAGTGCGACCCTCCAGGCCTGTACAGTTTCATTTGCATCTGCAGGCCGGATTACCGTTATACCCGGGATGGCTCTAAGCGCGATCAATTGTTCTACAGGCTGGTGAGTGGTGCCGTCTTCTCCCAATCCAATGCTATCATGGGTATAAATGATTATGGGCCGGATTTTCATCATTGCCGCCAACCTGATCGGTGGACGCATATAATCAGAGAAAATTAAGAAAGTAGCTCCATAGGGGATAATGCCCTTCGTTAACGCCATTCCGTTCAAAATCGCTCCCATAGCATGCTCCCGAATGCCAAAATGAAAATTGCGTCCTTGCCGGTTTACTGATGAGAAGGATTCATATTTTTCCAGGTTGGTGTCAGTGGAAGGTGCTAGGTCGGCTGCTCCACCCATAAGATTGGGGATGTCTTCTGCAATGCTATTCAATACTTTTCCAGAGGCTTTTCTTGTGGCTATGTTTTCGCTGCCTTTAAATACGGGCAGTTTATCCTTCCATCCAGCAGGAAGCCTGCCACTGGTAATCCTTTCATATTCATTGGCCAACTCAGGATATTTGTCTTTGTAGGCATCATAAAGTACTTTCCATTGTCTGAAAGTAAATGAACCTTTTTTACCCGCTTCTCTATAAAAACTCAGTACATCATCCGGAACTGCAAAATATTCATCGGGGTCGAACCCAAATCTCTTCTTGACCAGTTTTACTTCTGGTTCACCTAAAGGAGCTCCATGTGCGCCTGCCGTATCCACCTTATTAGGGCTGCCGAATGCAATATGCGTTCGAACTTGAATGAGGGAAGGCCGCTTTGTTTCTGCTTTTGCCAATGAGATTGCCTGGCCTAAAGCCAGGGTATCGTTACCGTCAGTAATGATTTGGATATGCCAGCCGTATGCTTCAAATCTCCTGGCGACATCTTCATGGTCAAAGGATAAAGAAGTGGATCCTTCAATGGTAATATGATTATTATCATAGAGGTAAATAATATTTCCCAGGTTGAGTTGCCCAGCAATCGATGCAGCCTCCGAACTAATTCCTTCCATCAGATCCCCATCACTGCATATTGCATAGATATGATAATCAAACAAGGAAAACTCAGGCCGGTTATACCGATTTGCCAGCCACTGGCTGGCAATCGCAAACCCGACACCATTAGCAAATCCTTGGCCCAGCGGACCGGTGGTGACTTCGATTCCGCTTAAAAGACCATATTCCGGATGCCCTGCCGTCTTGCTATGCAGCTGCCTAAAATTTTTGATATCATCCAGTGTAATGTCATATCCCGTGAGATACAAATAGCTGTACTGCAGCATGCATGCATGTCCAGCAGATAAAATAAAGCGATCCCTGTTTGCCCATTGGGGGTTTTTGGGATCATAGCGCAATATTTCGGACCAAAGCACATGGCCAATAGGCGCAAGGGCCATTGGGGTTCCAGGATGGCCGGAATTGGCTTTTTGGACGGCATCAGCGGCCAAAATTCTTACAGTGTCGATACATTTTTCTTCTAGGCTGGTATCAATGGTGATCAATGGCTTTAATTAAGTTGATGGGATGAAAAACGTTTCTACAACACCCTCAAAAGATGTACCAGCATCGCGCGAATTGGATCGATTTACGTTGGTACTTGTAAAGATTGGCATGATTGTTCAATTTGGGTAAGAAACAATTAGCATATGCTCAGCAAATTCGTCATCCACTTTCATTTTGATGGAAGGGATTATTCTGGCCAGATAAGACCCTTAAAAAGCGCTACCAGCAAAAATATTCCTACCAATTTTCAGGTTTTCCTGAATAATACCTATTGTGGAGAAATCAAACGTCAAGGTTCGAGATGGGAAACTGATTCCCCAAAATGTGCAATAATGGTAGATACTATCGGTAGTCATATAGAAGGATTCATTTGAAAAGGACTTAGTCAAAAGCCGGCAATCAGCCGGCTTTTGAATTTAATTAAAAAAGAATCTATTTTCCCTTCTTTGCCTCTTCCATTTTCTTTTTTTTCCTGCCTGCCTTTGCCGTGATTTGAGTTTGCAGATCTTCATTATACGGCATTACTACGCCATGTTTGCCGTCAGGGGTTCCCAGGCCTGTAGTGGGTCCGCCTTTAGCACCAAGGTCTCTTTCAGTATCAGAACTTTGTGAGCTGAAACCCTGTCTGTCTGTTTTTGGATTTGTCATAATTCTCGTTTTAATAATTGAATAAAAAAATCTTCACGTAATAATTGACCAAATACATTATCATGCCATAATCCGAAAAAGTAAAGAGAACGGTTCTGATGATAGATCGATTGTGAATTTGCAGAGAAGCCGAACAGATACAAGCTGAATGAATGCTGGTTGGAACTTGGTTTATTTCATTAGTGTCTGTTTTTGGCCCTTCTATTCAATAACTGCCGGATGGAGGCGAGGTGGGAAAGAAGTACCAGCGGCACCACACAGGATGGAAGCCAGACGAATGGAAAATATAACACGGCAATATTGGGTTGCTCAAACCCAAATTCCTGAAATGGAAAGGGTAAAGATAAAACAGCATTTATAATTATGTTTACTAGCAGCGCCAGGCAAATGATATTCCAAAGTAGAATCATTTTACCCTTTATCCGGTGTTCAACATAACAAAAATAGTAAATGATCGGGGCTGTTATTCCTGCGATAATGTCAAAATTTCTACCTTCAAAGGTCATCAACTGAGGGATGGTTTTATTTATAAATAACCAAAAAAGGACAATTTCTACAGGGATTCTAACGACATGAAGCATCGTAAGGTTCTTTAAAGATAAACTGTCAATGAATTTCCTGCCGGTTTTGGTTAAGAAAAGTCCAAGGATAAAGGCCAATGGTGGCAATGCGAGTAAAAGGAATTTTGGTGGAACGGTACTAGTATCTTTATAAAAACCAGAGAATCCAACGATTCCCTGTAGGCTAACCCAAATAAATAAGATTAAAAGGGTTATTTTGGAATGTTTCGTCGACATATAAAAAAGGTAAATGGTCAAAATGGTGGTAAGCCCAAAAATCAGGGTGATATAGATTGGTAAGTTTTCCATGGCGAAGAAAAGCAGTTAAGTTATGATAAAAAGGGGTAGTGAACCGCAAAGATCTGTATAGATTTTTCTAAAACCTGGGAATTATCATTTATCAACCGGGCCGGTGTCTGTAAGTTCAATCCCATAAATCATCCATTGCATAGATTGTATGCATTATTGATTCACTGGCAATCCATTGCAAACTTCGTGGATAAACCCGAGTTTGCCTACGATATTAGGCGATATCAGGAAAGGATAAAAATCTTCATATCCCATACTTCGATTAAGGCTGTTGATCGCAAAGGTTAGTGGTAACCACATGTTAAATATCTCAGGGAAATAGGAAATGGAATAAGGATCTGTATTGATCCTTACTCTAGACTCGGGGGTATCTTCTTTTTTTAAAGGATGAATCGCAATACCAAAGGAATATGCTGTCTCCAGAGTATCCATAAGGTGAAAATAGTGAGACCAGGTTTCGGCCCAATCCTCCCAAGGATGGGACGTGGCATAAGGGCTTATAAAGTCCCTTTCCCATCCCGCTGCAGGCCCGTTTTCATAATATGCTGCAAGGGCCTTTGAATAATCCATTCTTTCATCACCGAACAAACGACGGAACGGGCTTAGATACGAACTATTCTCGATAAGCCGTTCCCAATAATAATGACCAATTTCGTGACGGAAATGACCCAATAATGTCCTATATCGCTCACCAAGATCCAATTTATGTCTGACCCGTTCTGCTTCGTCAGCCTCCTCAATATTCAGTGTGATAGTGCCATGTTCATGACCTGTGATTACTCTTTTCTGGGGAGAGATGTCAGCCATAAAATCAAAGGCTAAGCCTTTTTCTGGGTCAGATTCTTTGCTTGGAAAAGCCAATTTCAACCTGAGTAAGGAATACACGAGCCGATGTTTCGCAATTTCAATTCGCTTCCAGCGGGAAAGATTCTCCGGTGAAGTGAGAGTTGGTATAATCCTGTTTAACTCACAGGCTGAGCAAAATCGGGATTCCCGGGAAAAAGGAATCAACCAGTTGCAAGTTCCCCGTATTGCATTATCACAAAGTCGATAAATATGATCTTTAAGCAAAAAATCATTAAAGGAATATGGATCCCTGATTTCAAGGGTAATGAGGGAAATGTTATAGGGATCAAATCCTAAAGGGCTTCCGCAGGCCAGGCAAATTGAATTTTCAAAATAAAGACGATTGTGGCAACGGCTGCAAGCGTATAGCTTCATCTATAAATTTTAAACAAGTTAGGAATGCGTTACTCTGGAGTTGTTGTGAAATTGACCAAAACGTATACCAATAAACAAATAAAAATAAAAATATCAGAAACCAATGCGATCATCTCATTTGATCCTACCGGTTTTTTGATAATGTGATTTATCCCTGCAATACCATAAAATAAGCCACTTCCAAAGGCGCTCACAATTCGCCATTGAGGTAGAAAAAAGGAAAGAACCCCAATGAGTCCAAAGCAAATATTTGCAAATCCTAATTCCCTTATTATGATATGGCTTTCTTTATTTTCAATGTGAAATATGGTTTCTGCCGTAAATGAAGGATTTGAGGCTTGCCTTAGCCCGGCAATTAAGAGGCGCAGCCCCACAGCCCAGAAGATGAACCATTTTCCAATAACGCTGCTAGAAAGCGGCAAATCGGGTTTTAATAGGGTCTCAATAAATACAGAAAGGGCAGGCAAAAAAAGAGTCAGCAGGAATACCACCAGGATATACCCCTTGTTTATTTTTGCGGTATTGCTCATAATCATAAATCCCCTCTTTTTAATTGATCTGCAGCATAATTTGCCGCCCTTGCAGCAAAAGCCATATATAATATGGAAGGGCTTTGATTGCCCGTGCTGGTCATACATGCACCATCAGTCACAAATACATTTTTGCACAAATGGAACTGATTGAATTTATTTAGCAGGGAGGTTTTAGGATCATGACCCATCCGGCATCCACCCATCTCATGAATATCCAAACCAGGGGCTTGCCTTGTGTCCTGTTGAACAATATCTTCAATGCCTGCGATTTCCAGCATTTCCGCACTCTGGGTTAAAAAATCCTTTACCATTTTCTCATCATTTTCGTCGTACCCTACCGAGGTTATCAGTTGAGGTATCCCCCATTTGTCCTTTTTGTCTTTGCTTAAGCGGACGTGGTTGGATTCTTTTGGAATCGTTTCTCCCTGCATATACATACCTGCTTGCCAAAGGTCCGGTTCCTCAAGAGCATTTTTATAATCCTGGCCAATGCCTTCAGAAAGATCCGTTTGAAATGAACCCTTCCTCGATGCCCATACGAAGGTCAGATAACCACCCAGGAAATCTGTATCTTGTCTATGGAGATTTCTGTAATTCGCAATTATTGGGTTGGTTGGGTTTCTGCCATAATAATAATTGTCTTTAAATCCTTTGTACTTTCCATAAACGCTTCCCCTGTAATTTTGAAAAGCTATAAATTTCCCCAGCAAACCATTATCATTACCCAGGCCATTTGGAAATCTTTCAGAAGTGGAATTCAATAAAATGAGGTTGGTGTTCAGGCAGGCCGCATTTAAAAATATGATTTTCGCAAAATAATCAATTGACTCATTTGTCAGGGAATCAATAATCCGGACTCCTGTTGCCTTTTTTTTCCGCCCGTCATAAATAATGGAATCTACTACTGAATAAGGCCGGATAGTCAGGTTGCCTGTTTTTTTTGCCCAGGGAAGTGTTGAGGATACTGAGCTAAAATACCCTCCAAACGGACAGCCCCTTGTACATAAATCGCGGGCCTGGCATTGACCTCTTCCTTGTTGCAAATGGATTGCCTCTGGTTTGGTCAAGTGCGCCCACCGTGTTCGAACCATAAAGCGGTCTTTATAATGTTCACTTATTTTCCGCTGTATCTCGGCTTCAAGGCAACTGAATTCAAAAGGAGGCAGGTAGTCACCATCAGGCAAAGCCTCCAGACCATCTTTTCCACCGCAAATTCCGGCAAATTTTTCCACGTGTGAATACCAGGGAGCGATGTCATCATAACGGATGGGCCAATCGATCGCGTAGCCATAACGCGAGGGAGCAGTAAACTCAAAATTACTCCAGCGCTGACAGGCCCTGCCCCAAGTAATTGATTTGCCCCCTACCTGATAACCCCTAATCCAGTCAAATGGTTTTTCCTGGATATAAGGGTGTTCTGCGTCCTTCACAAAAAAATGCTGGGTGTCCTCGCCAAAAGCGTAACACTTGCTGATTACTGGGTTATCCTTTAAGATATCTAGCGGTTCTCTCATCCGGTGGGGAAATTCCCAGGGATTTTTGGTGGCTGTTGGATAATCTTTAATGTGTTCAATATTCCGCCCTCTTTCCAACACCAAGGTTTTTAACCCACGCTCGCAAAGCTCCTTAGCGCTCCAGCCCCCGCTTATTCCAGAACCAATTACGATTGCATCATAAGTATTTAGCATTTTTCCACCAGAATTTTTATTACCTGACATAGCGATGTTTTAGCGTAATCTCTCAATGGATACCCACTAATTGGCAACTTTTCCTTCCTAAATTTACTTTTAATTGTTAGTCAATTCAAAAATGCTTCCTATTCTTATTTTGGATACCTTATAACTAATAAAGATGGACTCGACGAAGATGTAAAAAAGCATGAATCGACAAACCGGATTATTCCTATAATTTCTTGTTTCTGGAGAAACTGCCGGTTGCCCGAATCTTTTATGGCGTTCAAGTATGAGCGAGGTTTCGATAAATGTTTCTGCATCTGCCGTTTAGCCAGGCTTTCCTTAGTTTTATCAAAACCTGATTTAAGGAGGGCTAACTATCAATGACAAATTAGCTGATGCAGGGGACGAACCGCCCTTTAGCCAGCATTTTCAATCTGGGCAAATAATCAATCAATTGTTACAACATAATTATCTTCTTGCGGAACTTTATTATAATTCCGGGCCTTTTTATCACTAGCTAGCTACATTTGACCTGAGAAAAAAATGCGAAAGGGGTTAGTGGGTAGCGTTGCTGGATTTTGAGCAACGCAAATCCGGCATGTAGCTATCGGGCCTTCCCTGTATTTCAACCGGTTTGCTGATTATTACCAGGATAGTATACAAGCAGAATTCTATAACTTCATCATTAAATGCAAAAGATTGGATCTAAAACAATTTAAACCGGTACATTGGGTTTACAATTTACTTCATTACAAGTCATTGCGACATAATAAAATAGCATTTAAAAAATTTGATATTCGCAAACCTCTGATTGGATCCATTTCCAGCAAAGACTTTTATGATAAGGAATCCAAAGCGTGGCTTGACTGTGGCAATTCTCGCGATCTGACAGGTTCCGCTGAGGAGTTCAATAATTTCCCTGCTTGGATCCAAACTAAAATTTCTTATTGGAGTGACAATGGCTTTCTGATCCTTGAAAATTTTATTGAAAAAGGTATTTGTGACGAAATCAATAATGAAATTGAAAGGTTGGTAAAAAACAAACTGTTGAAGTTTAATGACAGCAACAAATTAATGTTCGCATACAAACAATCCCGTCTCATAAAAATTATCACAGAAAAACCAGAACTGCTTGCCATTTTAAAATTTATACTAGGAAAGGAGGTAATACTTTTTCAAACGATTAATTTTATATCCGGGAGTGAGCAAAGGGCACATTCCGACAGTATTCACATGACGACATATCCACTTGGGTTTCTGATTGCCTGCTGGTTGGCACTTGAAGACACATCATCAATCAACGGACCACTCTTCTATTATCCCGGTAGTCATAAGCTTCCTTATTTACTTAATGAAGATTTTAATGAAGGGGAAACCAAATTGAAATTGGGAATAAAGGATTATGCCGAATATGAAGAAAAGATCAGTGAACAAATCAAAACAAAAGGGTTTTCAAAAACCGAATTTCACGCAAAAAAAGGCGACCTCTTAATTTGGCATGGGAATCTTCTTCACGGGGGTGCATCAATAGTGGATGCAGGGAGCACCAGAAAGAGCATGGTTATGCACTATTTTGCAAAGGATGTTGTTAAATACCATGAGATAACGCAAAGACCATCCCTGATAAGGCAAAAATGACGCTTCACAGAGTCTTAGGAATGGGATAATGAAAAAGAGGGGACCCGGCGTATTAAGAACCTGATCCCCATTGACTTTCTAATGGAATATTTAGTTAACCGGAATTTGGTGCAGTTCAGCTTCAGCACCAGAAATAAAGGGAATAGTTACTTCTAGCACACCATTAACATATTTGGCAACGATTTTTGAGGCATCAACTGAACTGTCAAGGGAAAAAGTTCTTATGAACCCACCTCGACTATATTCGCGCCGTATCCATTCTGGTCGCTGAAAACCTTCTGGAGGCGTATAAGAAATCGTGAGTTCACTTCCTCTTAGGTCCAATTTAAAATGTTCTTTAATGCGCCCTGGTGCAAAAACCAGGATTTCATAACTGTCCGCTGATTTAAAGATGTTTACTGGAGCTCTTTCCTCTGAACGGGCAGAACGTTGGTGATGCCTGCCTCTGTAATTGCCTGTTGCGGCGTAAGACTGATTGTAGTCCATGTTTTTACTTTTTGAATGAAATAATAATTATATCTCTTCTTGTAGACGAATGAAACCAAGAAATATTTTAATTAAAATGGTTATTCATAATAATCCGTTTTATGCGATTGAGGACGAATGCATGGCGCCCGCATAGGGATCGGAAACGATTAAAGCCTGGTAAAACAAATGCAATTTGTCAACATGCTCATGGGTGAAGGAACCGTCATTCGAATGCTAAAAGGAAGACCATTGTTCTGACCTTTTGCTATTGCATAATGAGAAAAAATGGAAATGCATCGTATATTTAGAGAGTTCCTGTAAGTATACGAAACCTCCAAATGAACAAAGAACAATTTGCCGAAGAGTTTGAACGATCGAGCGGACAATTGAAATCCTTTATCCTTCGAATTACAGCAAGTGTGGCTGATGCTGAAGACATTGTTCAGGACACTTTTATTAAAGGTGCTGAAAAATTAGATACGTTTAAAGGTCATTCGTCTTTGAGAACATGGCTTTTTGCTATTGCCTCAAATATTGCGAAAGATAATATAAGAGCCAAAAAACGGTGGGTGGAACAGGTAACGGACATCGCTAAAGAAGCTGCGCTCTCAAACCCCAGCTTTATTAAAGAATCCATGAATATTCGGTCAAACTCGCTTCAAGGGCAATTCGAAATAAAAGAGCATATTGCATTTTGCTTTACCTGCATTGCAAAATCCTTGCCTTTAGAGCAACAAATCACTCTTTTATTGAAAGAGGTTTATGAATTTAAAGTAGCTGAAATTTCCCAAATTCTTCAGAGTACCGATGCGATGATAAAATATTATCTTCATGCAGCCAGGACCAGAATGATAAGTGTCTTTGACGGAAGGTGTGCCCTAATAAACAAATTGGGCGTATGCCATCAGTGCTCCGAGCTCAATGGCATCTACAATCCCAAACAAAAAATCCAGGAAGAATTGACGAAAATTGACTTGGCTAAAGAAGCTGATAATGCAGATAAGGCACACTTATTTGATTTGCGCATGAAGGTTATTCGGGGAATAGACCCATTTGAATCAAATGCCGCAGAGTTACAACTCTATCATTTAGAGCATAATAGGAAGGTAATGGAGGAATATTTAGAAAAAGATCCCAACTAAGCTATCGTTTTGAATCCTCCATACGTCAAAATGGAGATGTTTGATTGGACAATTCGGTTTTGTAGGAAAAAATCGATCCAATAGGCATATTCGGTTTTGATGAAATCGCGAGAAAAGCTAAATAAGTGTTGAAGTAAATCAATTAAAATAGAATGAAGATTGTAAGAGTCGTTTACACCGCAAGGCCCGAATTTGTAAAGCAGAATATGGCCAATATACGAAAGGTTATGTCTGATTTGGGCCAATTAAACTATCCAGGAATTTTTTATAGTACCTGCCTTAGTTCGGACAATAAGACATTCATCCATATGGCTTTTTTCCAGTCAGAGGAAGACCAGAAGCTACTCAATGAATTACCCTCCTTCAAAGACTTTCAAGAGCAACTGAAATCCAATGGTTTTGAAAAGCCTCCTGGTCAGGATTTGTTAACATTGGTCGGTTCATCAAAAGACATATTTAATCATTGATTTCTTTAAGAATGAAAAATAAAATAGGAAGCAAAGAAAGCCCCTTGGTTCTAAAAACACCATCCCTAACATCAGAATATACAATATATAGCGATATTAAAGACGGCAATGATGTTTTGGTGTGTACGGTTGGCAAGACGGTTCTTCTTTATGATTACCGTTGTCTTTCTGATCTTCACGAGAAGCTTAAAATGCACGGCGATTGGATGGAATTAGGAAGCGCTGATGAGCAAAAGCCTACAAAAGAAGGAACGGTGGAAGACTGGGGCCGCTCCCCAAATAATCCTGTTGGAGGATGGTACGGGCTTAAGAAAGGCCTTCGCGGACGTTTTGCCATGTATATTCCCCCATTAATGGAAAAGCTGGGATTAGTTGAATTGACTCACGAACCAAAGGGTAATAAGATCAGGTCAAAATAGAAAAGTAAAAAAGAAACTTGCTGCCTTACCTGGAATTGCCACTGGCTTTCAGAAATGCAGGAGATTAGAAATTTTTCTTCTTTCGAATGAGCGGCCATTATTGATTTAATTCTCTGATTTTTATTAACGCCGTAGGTAATTCGAGATGTTGGCCCGGTTTCCTTCATTTTGGTAGCCCAATTTCTACAGAGGTCGGCCGGATTTCCTTAGAATGCATTCATTCTTGGCATAGTTTTGTTCGCAACCAAAAATGGTTTAAATTGCTAGTGCAAGTCATTTCAATTCCCTTCAAACAGCCTCGTGGACTTTTTGTGTAAAAACAAATAGCTCTAGTGATGAATTCGTGAAATACCCATTAAGGAATCAAAGAAATCAATCAATTATCTTATACAATTCAATTTATGAAGCCAAAATCTCTATTTATTTTTTTATTGTTCGCTACCCTGTTTACAGGGAACAGAACTATTGCCCAGGAGCAATCTACTTTCAAGTTGTCCGGAAGTTACCGTTTCGATTATGAAGTCGTCCAGGTCATTGATGGCAAAAAAAACCCTTCTGATAGCTGTGTCTTACATTTTTTCTATACAAAAAGCGGTGATTACGCAGCTGCAAGATTAAATGGAAAAAATAGTAATAAAGAAGGTTGGTTTATTGTGCTTACCAGGGATGGTAACGGTATTGTATTTGACGACCAAAAAAAGAATATTACTGTGATCAATTTGCACAAATTGATGTCAGACTTTTCCAGTATTACCAAATGGATCAAAATGGATAGCCTTATGGCTCATATGCGGCAAAAGACGGATGGTAAGCATTTTGAATCTGTGAAAACCGGAAATACCAAACAGATTGGAAACTATGCGGCTGACGAATATAGTGTTTCAGACAGCAAGGGGAATAAATCCTCCATTTGGTGCGCTAAAGTCGATTTTTCTACCCCTGCGGATTACATTTTAGGCGGGGGAGGAGGAAAAATGCTTAAAATGATGAGCCAACAAATGTCATCCCACCCGTTGTTTTTGGCACTTACCCAACCAAAGACCATGATCGCTGAAATTGATGGCGGAAACATGCAAAATGGCAGCGGAATGAATATGCATACAGAAAGTATCAGCCAAATAAGCACAGAGATTTCGACGAACGGATATAAGCTCAATGATTACAGCAATATGAGTATCCCGGAAATCCTCCAGGCCGAACTGAACAAGAAGGGGCATTGAAATTTCTGATGATTGGAATCAATTTATTAGTGTAATCGCTTGGAGCACTTTTCACTGAATGGATCCATGGTAATTGGCATGCAAAGTTGATATTCTGCACTGACTTTGGAGCAAAGTCTATCCGTGAACAGACAAATTAAAATCCAAAGTTCTTAAATATCCAGACATTTCAATTCACTTCTACCAATACACATCTGGCGTTTTCATTGTTTGCTGTCGTGATCTCTATTTCACTATTTGGCGGGAAAAATGCGAAGGTGTCAGTTTGCAATGAACTGATTTTGCCCGATGAAGCCGTTGTTACCCTTCCTGATAAGTCTATTAAGAGATGCGCACAGTCAGATTTTGGGATATGGCATTTCTTGCTTTTTTCGATATCGGCATAGTAGGTTCTGTATGATTTTTGAACGGATTGTAGCTTCAAGAAAGCATTTGATAAAATAGAACAGCTTTCATCATCTCGAGGCTTCTTTGTAATTTCAACAACCAAAAAATGGAATAGTGATAAACTCTGATTCCAGACCCTATGGATTACAGGCTTTTCTCCATAGTCTACATATTTGAGATCTCCTGGATTTACGTCGGTGATTATGGAAGGTTCACCTTCAATCTGAATCCCAAACGTCGACTTGGTAAGGAATACAACTAACGAAGTTGCTGCATGCCTATGCGAAATGGTGGTATCATGCCCCAGAATTTGTCCGTCCAATACACGGATATATTTATTTTCCAAAACAACCCTGTGGTGTGGCTCATTTTGAACTGGCATTTGTGCAGAAAGCCGAAAACACCAAATGTGAATTAAAAAAACAAATATCCGATTCTTTTATAATCCATAGACCGAGATTGATATAATTGCTCTTGCTGACTTTTCCGGATCACACGAAATCATTAAAGCCGTATGCTAAGAAAGTGGCGACAAAGTAAGAGCCCTTTTGTGATGAACACTTCATTCTACATTTAAATGTTATACATGAACAATAGTTGAGTAATCAGAAATTATGGCTGGCAGCCATTTACTTTTAATCGATATGAAATACAAAAATAATGAGCACAAATCCACTTAACCTAGGATGGAGGTTTTTCCTGGAAATATCTATGCTAGGTATTTTGGGCTATTGGGGCTGGCATCTAAAAGAAGGTTGGCCAAGCTATTTGGCTGGATTGGGCATACCAATAACCGCTGCTGTTTTATGGGGCGTATTTAGAATTCCAAATGACCCTAAACCTGCTCCGGTCAGAATACCCGGGGTATTTAGGATCTTACTGGAGTTTGGACTTTTTGGTTTCGCTTCCTGGGCTTTGAATGATTTACATGCTGGCAACCTCAGCCTCATAGTGGGCTTAATTGTATTTTTCCATTACCTGATTTCGTATGATAGGACTTGGGCGATGTTGAGAAACCGGCCTTATACTGGATTTGTAAAGTAATTTTCCCTTTAGTTTCCTGAAACAAATATGTGAATTGTCCCAAAATCTAGGCATTAAAAATTGGGTCATAAAAAAAAGGGAGCATTAAATCGAAGGGGAGATATACCAGAATGCCCTGGTTTTTACGAACCAAATTTGATCCATAAAAAAGATAGTTCTGTATAAATGAAATTCGCCTCGGAGACCATGGCCTCCATTTCCTTTGCCTACATTTGACCACTGAAATAAGCTTAGGGTATGAAAAGGTATGGGATTTTCACCCTTGGATTGCTGGTTTTTTTGAATGTTCAGGGGCAAAATCAGGTAGATTCGTCATTGAATGCATTTCTCAAAAAAAGAAAGCTGTCATTAGAGGGCTACGTGGATGTTTATTATTCAAATGCCTTAAGCCATCCTCTGGGGGGAACGCGCCCCTATTTTGTTTCTTATAATCGCGACAATGAAATCAATCTTGACCTGGCCTATATCAGCCTGAAATATTCTTCAGATAGGATCCGGGCCACCTTCACACCGGGTTATGGAACCTATATGAATGCCAATTATATATCAGAGCGTCAGACACTTCAAAACATTCTTGAAGCGAATATTGGTGTTCGAATCTTTAAAGGCAAAGATATCTGGTTGGACGCGGGTGTGATCACCTCTCCATATACCAACGAGTCTGCTTATTCTTTCGATCAGATAACTTATACCCGATCTATCGGCGCAGAGAATACTCCCTATTATCTAACAGGGGCCAAACTCTCTATGCCCATAGGAGATGAATGGACCGCATACCTGTACCTGCTCAATGGCTGGCAGGTCATCGAATCCCAACACGACCCTCTGGATTTCGGTTCGCAACTGGAATTCAAAACTGACAGCAAATGGGATATAAATTGGAATACCTATATCGGAAATGAAAGCTCGATCAATAACCCTGGGTATAGGACGCGCTATTTTATAGATTTTTATGCCACCTATACGCCATCCCCTAACTGGTCATTTAGTTCTGACGCATATACGGGGTGGCAGCAGCGGCTTGAAGAAAATTCGCTTAAGACTCGTCAATGGTGGAATGCTAATCTTTGTGCCCGGTACAGTTTTTCAAACAGAAATTCCTTTTCTGCTCGAATCGAATATTTTGCTGACCCCTACCAGGTCCTGGTCAAACCAGTAACAATAGCACCAGGATTTGTACTTTCAAGTGCCAGTCTCGGATATAACCTATCCATTACTGAGGATGTGCTAATACGTCTGGAAGGAAGATATTTTATTTCACCCAATGGGATCTACCCCCTTCGAAACCAAACGGATACGGATAAGGATCTCTGGCTGACTATCGGCTTGACTGCAAGATTGAGGTGAGATGAGGTTTATTGAATGTTGGGAATTTCAGCGAAGTGCAGATCCATAATAAAGTATCTTCTATGGAACGAGTTTGCTTGAATAATTTTATTTACATTGGATAGGCTAAATGAAATAATGATGCAGTTCAGCAAATTGCCAGATCCGTCTCTATTTGAAAAAAAGGGATTGGAATCGGAGATTCCCAATTCTGTCATCTATGAAAGTTCCGAATTACCGTATCACTATCCGAATCACCCGACCCCTTATTTATTTCTCGCCAATTTTAAGAATTCGGGAAACTACAGGGTAAATAACCGACCTATTTCGGCCAACCATCATTTTTATTATTTTCTAAATGAGGGCGATGGACTGGAAATAGATTTTAGAAGAAATAAGGGGTTCGAAACGCTGATTGTTTTATTCAATAATCAGTTCATAAAGGAGGTATTTAATTATAGGGGCCAAAACCTTGATAGTCTATTGGCAAACAATGACAAAAGCAATTTGCGGGATTTACAATTACCGTCCATCCCTTTTACCTATACCAAGAAAGTATTCGAATGTGTGGAAGCAATCAGAAAAGATGCAATTTCCGGTATTGGCGGATCAGATAATCTATTTCTCGAATTGCTCGATGAATTATTGACCTCTGCAAATGATTTGTCCGGAGGGATTGAAAAAATAAATGCCAAAAAAAAGTCCACCCGTGAAGAATTGTACAGGCGGGTCTTAATTGCACGCATGTATATGGAAGATAATCTCTCTTCCCCTTTGAGTATAGAGCATATTGCAAAGGAGGCATGCTTGAACAAGTTTCATTTTTTGAAATCATTCAAAGAAATGTATGGTACTACTCCCTATCAACATCTTACTAAACTTAGAATGGAACGATCCGAAATTCTGTTAAAATCAGGGAAATTTACTGTCAAAGAGGTATGCTGGATGATTGGCTTTGAAAGCCAAGGTAGTTTTACCAACCTATTTAAAAGATATTACGGGAGATTGCCATCTCAATTATCCGATAGCGACAATATGCGTCGAATGATATTTCAGAGCTAGTCGGTATTTTCAAATCAATTCCAATAATCAATTCTGACTTGGGGTGGAAAACTGACTAAACTTGCAGGGGTTACTTTTGGTAAACCGCCTATTCTTAGCGTTTTTAAGGTAGGAAGATTTTTAAGATTGCTTAGACCCGTGTTGGTGATATTGAGGCATTTGTATAATTCGACACTTTCCAGAGAATTCATGCCACTGATCAATTCAAGACTAAGGTCAGTTATCTGCGTCATTCCTGCATAATAGGTATTAAGCTTTGGTAAGCGGGAGATATGACTGGTCGCGATATCTGTCGTATTTCTGCAATACATACACCATAACTTTTCCAGATTCTCGCAGGAGGCGAGATGGCGGAAACCTTCATCGGACAAATCCATCGGCATAAATTCTTTAAGTGTCGAAAATTGAGGCAGCTGGGAAAGCGCCTCATCATTTATGTTCTTGCAGCTCACAGCTAGTCCTTTCAATGCCGGCATTCCGCCCAGTGCCACAAATCCTGTTCCTGTGAGATTTGGGCATTCGCGACCCCAGATAAATTCCAGGGTTTGTGAACGGCTAAGAGATTTGAACCCAGCGTCTCCCGCAACCGAACCCTGAGCCATCAACTTTCGCAAATGGGGCATTGTGCTGATATGGTGCATAGCTTCGTCATCGCAAAGGTTTCCACCGAAACCAAGAAATCCAAGATGAGGAAGATCCTTAATAAGCGCTAACGCGGAAGGAGTAATTGTAGGGCTATGCCAAAATACGCTGAAACCAAAGAGTCCGTGTAACCCGGAAATGTCTTTGAACCCTTCGTTGGTGAAACTGCCATCTATCATAAGGTGATTAGGCTGGACTTCTGCACTCATTAATTCATAATTATTCTCCCCACCATTCCAAGTTTTGAATACTGGGAAATCAGAAAAAAGCGCGAGCCCCCCATTGGTTACCAATCTTCCAGTCTTAAAATTATTGAGTTTGGATTTCCCTGCCAGGGCATTGACGGCGCCGTCGCCAGTATGCGTACCCATCAGGTTAACCGTCTCTAGTCTATCACAAAAACGGAGGTTCGTCATCCCATTATCTGTTATACCAGCCAGCCACGGGATACTGAATTTATTGAGCATAGTCAATTGCTGCAGAACTTGAAGGGCATTATCTGTTATTCCCATTTTCGCGCCACCCATTTCCAGTTCCAATAATTGTGGCATTCTCTGCAAATGCTTGAGCCCTAAATCTGTGAGCTGAACCGAATCGTTTAGTCTAAGATATTGGATAAAATCAAGATAGCTTAAGCGTTCCAATAATCGATCGGTCATTTGCCCAGCGGCGTCCAGCCCAGTAATCCTGTGTTGATTCATCAGCTCAATAAGCAAATCCCAATCTTTTTCATTCAAGGGCTGGCATGGTTTTACTAAGAGTTTAAGCGGGGCGGGGTCTTTAATGATTTTTGAGATGGCTGTATTTATTGCAGGCCTCAGATTATTCGATTCGTCAATATAGCTAAGCTGCAAAAAAAGGGGAGTGCTAATATTGTCCATATCATTATATTAAAGGGATACCTGCATGCACAAATATACTGAAGCCACAATATTCGTAAAAAACCAGGGATTTCACTATCGATCGGAAGATACAAAACTTTCGATCGAGGTATCGGTAGGTGAGAATTCAGGTCTTAGGTGATGGATATTATGATAAAACTCAACTGCTTTGATTGGGAATACCTTACTTTAACATTTCGAAAGGGTGTTAAAGAAAAATGGTGAACGGAGAAAAATATTAATTAAAAAAGTTTTTCGCCTGGAGGGGTCACTCCTTTCAAACGCAAGTAAATCGTTGCTTGCCCTCGATGATGGGTTTGATGCTCAAAGGCCTTTCCATACATTCCACCTCTGGTGATATCCCATTTACCAAATTTGATGGTTTCCTGTAATTGAGCTGGAGTCATCCCTTGTAAAGTTGTTATTACCCAATCGTAACTATCCATCACCACCTTTGTAGTGGCCTTCTTTGTAGGGGAAACTGTTTTTTCAGCTATATCATGAGTTTGCAATGTTTCTCCAAAGGCATTAGGTTTATCACTGGCAGTGGAAGCGAAGAAAAAATTAGCATCAGCTAAATGAAGCATTTGCTGGGCAAAAGAACGGATTTCTGGAGTAGGCTTATACCCGTAAAACTCTTCTGGCATCGAATCAAGATATTCTTTGGTGTACGCTTTCGCGCGCTGCCATTCGGCTACCATTTGGTCTTTTGTAAATTGCGCCAGCACTGAACTGCTAATACCAGTTAATGCCAGAATCGTAAAAGATAAAAAGAGATGTTTCATAATTATAATTGGTTAATTTAAAGATATCCTTTTTTCACGTAAATGTACACGAAGCTAGTGATTCCAAATTCAAAGCGATTGCAATCAATTGAAGGTATTGAGAATAAGGACACTTCAGGAAATATTTGGATTAATGTCACAAAGATAATTGCAAGTGACTAATTCAAATCTTAAATTTAGAGGTTCCAACAAATGGCATGTCTTAATCCTTGGAAACTATATACACCTAGGAGTTTAACGTACTGGTGCCTTCCACGTCGGGAAGAATAGAACGGGTTTCATTTCAATCTAATATTCTCCCGTATAAATAAACGAGTAGTTTCTCATTTTCAATCTCAATCTCTTTTTCGAACGTAAATCCAAGTTTGATTAATAATCTAGTTGAGTTGGAGTTTGATAAAATCGTTGTGGCAAGCACCACATTATGTTCAGGAAGTTTTGATACCATATTCAATACCTCTTTTGCTGCCTCATAGGCATAACCTTTTCTATAATAAGCTGGAAGAAAAGCAAAGCCAATATCAAAATGTTCTAAATAGCTTCTTTTGATAAAAGAGATTATTCCAATTGGTGTGCATGCATCTTTAAGTCTTACAACCCAATAAAAGAAATTCTCCGTTTTCAAAATTTTATTGATGTAGGCTTTTGCGTCACTTTTTGTGTGAATATTTCTATCACCAATGTTCTCAATCCATCCTTTCGAATTGACAAGAGAGGCAATAAAATCATAATCATCTACATTTAATATGTCCAAACCTAATCTATCAGTAGATAGCATATTTTGAAACTGCAAACTTCTTACCATAATGATAATCTGGGATAATTTGAGTTTGTGGGATGAATAAGTTCCAATAGTCGAATTAAATGAAATTTAATTTAGGTTAATAATAGGCATCCATTTTAAAAGGGTTAAATCAAGTATATTGTTTTGTTTGTAGATCTCTCAATTCGATAACTTGTTTGCAGGTCTTGCAATTTATTACCAGTATTGTGGATTTATAGAAAAATAAGCTCAAAATAAATGTTTCTATTGAAATTAGAATAGGTCAATCAAGTAATTAATAGATAGTAATGCTATTTGCACATGCAATATTTTATTTTCATTTTATTGATTCTTTTTCAGGAATTAATTTCAGACAATGGCATATATCTCCAAAAGCCAATTTCCACAGGTACATCAAGGCAACGTTATTCATTAGATAATGTGATATTCACAATGAACAGGACAATTACGCATGATTGTTATTAATTACACAACTTTTCTGGTAGAGGGAAATCCTATAAGGAAAAAGAGGGAATTGTACCCGAAAATTCAACTGGTTGGTTAATAAATAGAGATATTCTTACCTTTATAAAAATAGTTTTATTCCCTTTTTTAAATCATACGGGGCACCTTCAGCTTTTAATGGCCTTATCAAAGAACTACAGGTCTATCATGTAAAGTGGCGTGAAGAAAAGAATCTTCCGGAGCCATTTATTACCTGCCTTGCCAATACAGAACAAAATCTATATTTCTACGTCCGCGATCCTGTAAAAGCCGTGGTAGGTAAAGATTTGATAGTTACCGTGCCACCGATTGTGATTACAGGGCCTAAATTCAGACCGGTTCGGTTGATTTTTGGTGAGGACCATCTTATGATCAAAGTTGCCTTTTGTCCGACAGCTACCTACCGGCTTCTAGGGATTGATATGCAGCATACAGTAAACGCAGGGTTGGATGCCGCCTCTTTATGGGGCAGGGATGTAGAGGCCGTTTTGGATAAATTAAGACAATGCGATTCTTATGATCAAATGGTGGCGACAGTAATTCTATATCTGGAATCGAAATATGCGGCAAATTGCCGCCTTAATGAACCCATTGATGAGGTGGCGGTTCATATGCTCGATCCCTTAAACGATCATTCACTTGAAGAATGGGCATCCCTTGCTTGCCTGAGTCTCCGTCAATTTGAACGTAACTTTATCAGTAGAGTTGGCTTATCTCCAAAACTTTTTATTCGTATTGTACGATTTGAGTATGCTATGAAAATAAAAAACGAAAGCACTAGTAAAAATTGGGCGGAGACGGCCTTGGAATGTGGCTATACGGATTCCTCCCACTTGCTCAGGGATTTCAAAGAATTTGCAGAATTTCCTCCGAGCCAATTCTATGATCAACAATCGAGCGGACACAGCGGATTTCCCACCGGCTGAGAATGTCGTTTTTTTACTAATGCAATTCCTGGGGTCGCCCTTATTTTTGAGATTATGAAAACAAACGATAGTCCAGGAGTTATTATCCCTCCTCCATTGATTTATGCAGCCATTTTTTTTGTCTCCCTATTTCTTCAAAAGAAATTAACAATTGATAATTCATTTTTTGAAACGTCATGGACTCGAACAAGCAGTATTTTATTCCTGTTGTTGGCTTTATTCATACTTCTCAGGAGCCTGAATCAATTTGTCCGCTCTAAAAACACCATGATAACAATCAAAGCCGCCGCTTCCCTTCAAACAAAGGGTGTATACCAGGTTTCACGTAATCCCATGTATTTAGGGCTTGCCCTGCTTTATCTTGGATTCACCTGCTATTTTGGAAACTGGTGGAATGTCATTTTATTCCCGCTGCTTCTGCTAATTGTACAAGAATTCGTTATTAAGCGCGAAGAGAGATATCTCAAGCGGCGATTTGGCCAGCAATACGATGATTATCAGCAGATCGTCAGAAGATGGCTGTAAAAAATCCAGTGAATTCAGGTTTATTCACTTTAATACTAAGGGACTGTTTATAGAATGAGGAATGCACAAGAAAGTTTGAGATCAGTGAAAGCGATCAATGATTATATATTTAATCTGTTCTGATCATTTAAAATGTATACCAGTTATTTTTACGTGCTATTTGCATAATCTGGGCTTTTGATTGGACCTGCAGCTTTTCATAAATATTGGCAATATGTTTTCGTACAGTAAGGACACTTATATGTAATATGGCTGAAATCTGTTTTGCGTCTTTTCCATTGATCGTATATTCTAAGATCTCTTTTTCTCTTTCTGTGATTATTTCCGGTACAGGAACCCGCTTTTGCCTGTTATCAATTGAAGGCGCCTTACTTAAGATCTGCAAGGTTTTTCGGGCAATGGCAGGGCTCATGGGCGCCCCTTTGTGGGCAAACACAATTCTAATAGCATCTTCTACACCTGATTCTGACTCATGTTTTAATAAGTACCCTGAAGCCCCAGCTTTAATAGCCTCGAATATTTTTTCATCATCATCGAAAACAGTGAGCACTATGAAATGAATTTCAGGATAGATCGATTTTGCAATGGCGATCGTATCTATGCCGTTAAGCAAAGGCATTTCAATATCCATGAAAATTATATCAGGTAACTGGGATTGAGGTTTGCCCTTCAATTCCGCAAGGCATTCACTCCCATCGGTCGCAATAAAAGCAATTTTCCATCCGGCATGACCCTGAACGTTTTGCCTGAACGTATTTCTGTTCACAGCATTGTCTTCAACCAAAGCGATCCTAATAATTCCAGTTTCCTGCATCTTGCTAAATTGAACCACCTGGTAATGAAATAAAATAATCAATTTATAGTACGCCGCCCGTCTCCCTTGATTCGGATCACGCATTTTGTTCCGTGTGGCAGCTGACTTTCCCATTTAATGTCCCACCCTGCCTCTGTAGCCCTTAGCTTCATATTTTTCAGACCATATCCAGTATTCATTTTTTTTTCATCCTTTATCCCATCCCCGTCGTCCGCAATGCATACCAAGCAAATTGAGTGGCTTTCCACAGAAAAAATGATATGGCTGCAATTGCTGTGACGTGCAGCGTTATTAACGGCTTCCTGTAAAATACGGAACAAATGAAGCGCATTGGCGGGCGAAAGGTTAATGTCAGTACTGATGTTTTCCTCAACAGCCATAGTTATCCGGGGATAGCTTGGTTGTATTTTTTGCAAAAAAACCTTGAACCGGTCGCTTATAGAAGTAAGCAAAATGGCTTCCCTGTTCAGTGCCCAGATCGTATCATTTAATTGTGTTACGATTGCCCTGGAATTAATTTGCAGTTCATCGATCATTTTAGGGGCCTTCAATTCTTCCTTCACCTTACTTACATTGGCTGCAATTGCGGCAGCGTAGGCTCCCAGGTTATCATGGAGGTCCCGGCTGATACGCTCCCTTTCATGTTGTATTTCATACTGAAGCTGCAGTTCACGGACCTTCCGTGCAAATTCCCTTCGGTTATATTGCCATACGGCGAGGGAAACTATACCAATTAATGCAAAGACCGCCGTTAAACGGAACCACCAGGTTTGCCAAAACGGAGGGTTAATAATAATTTCAATGGGATTGAGATTTTTGGGGTTTTCAGTGAACACATCACCAGCGTATAACCGGAAAATATATTTGCCCGGTTGAAGGACATATCTGGCATTCCGAATTTCCCCGTTTTGTATCCAGCTTTTATCAAAGTTAGACATTTTGTATTGGTACAGGTATTGTTCAGGGTTTCGTTTTCCTAGGGCAGTAAATTCAAAATACAAATTGTTACTGGTGTAGGGCAGGCTTATTTTTTTCATGATCCAGGTTGCTGAATCTTTAAAAACTTCTTCATCATTTATCCTGATATCCGTAAGAATGGTTTTTGGGGCGTCCTTCATACTGAAAATATCTTCCGGGTAAAAACTGTTAATGCCGTTAACACCTCCAAAAAATAATTCACCATCTTCGCTCTGGGCCACCATGTCTGTATTGAATTCATTTTCCTGAAGTCCGTCCTCTTTTTTTAAATGAAGCAGGCTTTTGTCACTGCCAATCCTGATGAGTCCTTTATTGGTGCTGCACCAGATATTCTCATTATTGTCTATTGCAACAGCATATACATAATCATCAGTCATTCCGTTTGCCTTTGTAAAAGAAGAGATTATTTTCCCCTCATTATTCAATTTGAATAATCCTCGGTTACATCCTGCATAGATGAAATCGTTGTGTGCAATTACACAGCGAATCTCCCCGCAATCAGGAATATGGACCTGTTTCAAAACAGTATAATCCTTTCTGTCCAGAAAATATAGATTGTCTCCTACTCCGGTCAAAATATGATTTTGAAAAAGGAACAAACCTTTGAAGCGGTTTGGCCATCTAAAAACTCTTACAGAAGGACCTCCCGCAATGTTCACTTCGTAAATATTCTCATCCACCGCCACTAATTCTTTCGTTTTATCCAGTTTTATTTTTGAATTGTAATACGCAATAGTTGTAGACCCAATTAAATGGTTTGGGTCCATGGTTTCCAATTTTACTTGTACTTTTTTCATTTTACCGGTTATCGCATCCCATAAAACGCAGAATTTATTAAAACGGGGAAACAACAAGTATTCATTTTCTTTTGTGTGGACGATACCTGAAATAGTGAGTGGTCCCTGAGCCTGCAACGATCCGATCGAAGTGATATGCTTTATCAGCCTTTGCAAAGTATCAAACACAAGTAGCCCGCTGTTTAATGCACCTGCCAGAACTCGGTTATTCTTCTTATCTACCTCCAGACTTGTAATAAAATTTGATTCCTTTTGTGTTGTGCCATAATAACTGATGGAGTAGGTGGAAGCGAGCAATTTTACAAATCCTTCATTACGGGTCAGCAGGTAGATATTTCCAAAATCATCCAGGCGAATAGATTGGATAGGAAAATGTGAAAAAGGCTGGTTCTGGAAATTTACAAGCCGCGCAACAGGCTTCTTTATTTCCATATTAAATTCGAAAAGTTCATTATCCAAACTCTCCAAGACTAACCCATTATTTTCCTGATTAAAAGAAGCCATTTCAGGGCCAAAGCGATCGATTGTATTTTTTGAAATGGGCGTGTATGTTTTAGTTTGCATGTTAAACTGCTCCAAATGGCCATTGACGAAATAGAGGCATTCGTTTCCGTTAAGCGGATAGAATCGACCCGCAACGACCGGTTTCGATTTGTCAAGGTGGCAAATTATGGCTACGACCCCCTTTTTTAAATCCCACTTTATTAAATTCAATCCATCAAAACAAATTAGTACTTCATGATTTAAAGGTGGCCCTGATGTCCTGAAAATAAGTGAGGGATCCGGCGAATTTGATGCGAAGGGAAATTTATTTCTGCTTACTATCGCCAGTGTATTTTCATCAATGCCAGTCACCATACCATCGGTACTATAAAAGTAGATGATGTTTACATCTTCATTTAGCAGGAATATATGAATCGAATCCCTATTCGCTGCTAAATCTAATACAAGGGCAAACCTGTTTGTTAACCCATTGTAAACACTAATTCCTTTGGCATGAAACATCCACAGGAGGCCATTCTTACTCCTTAAGAAAGTGATGCTTTTATTTTCTGGCAATCCCTGTTGAATGGGGATACCTATGAAATTGTGCCCGTCATATCGCTGAAGGCCTGTTTCAAAACTCAGCCACATAATGCCGGCTTCATCAAAATTCATATCGATGACATGGCTTTCCAATAAACCTTCGTTCAGGTTATAGGCAAAACTGTTTAATCGTTTGAGTGGCTGGGCATCTGAAATCAATGAGATACTAACCATAAGAACAACGGAGAGTAGAATCGAGTATTTCATCTGCTTGTAATAAACACCTTAAGTTAACGACAAATTGAAAATTTAACAAATGCCATGGAGAAGCGCTTAATCCTGTTATAGATCTAAACCCCATTCTATAATTATATACTACAAATTATGTATTGAACCTGTTTAACCTACTATGCATTTTTGTGTACGTAAAAACGGGTATTAAAAACCAAAACTAGACGGATTACCCGTAATCCCCATCTTCTAACTATTCAATAGTTCATTTTATGACAAAAACATTTTATACCCTCATTGCTGCATTTCCAATGTTACTTTTATTGTTTGTCAGCGGCTGTTCAAAATCCAGCTCCTCACCCAGTAGCAGCAACAACGGCACCGTAAGTGATCTTGTTGCCAGTTTCACCAATACCAATAGCACCACCGGCGCAAGCACCACTTATACATACAGTTATGACGGCCAGAACCGGCTAACAGAGCTACAGATTTCAGATGGTACCCCTACTGCTACTTACACTTATGGTCAGGGCATAGTAACCAAAACACAGGGAACTACTACAACAATTTATACACTTAACAACGCAGGGCTTGCCGCATCAGATAATCAGGGCAATACGTATACTTATGATGGCAGCGGGTATATGATCAATGAAAGCAATCCTAATGGCGCTTCCACGGTCAATACTGTATCGGGGAATAATATAGTTAGTACAGTTCAAACCACCTCCACAGGGACCACTACGACCTATTCATTCACTTTTCTAAGTAACCTGAGCTCATTAAAATTCGGACTTACCTTTACAGGAACAGCGAGTGTAAATTTACCACAGACAGAATCTATAAACGGCTTCGTATACCCTCTTTCCTATAGTTATGATAGCCACGGCAGAGTCCAAACAGAAAAAATTGTCAGTGGCGCCACCGTTCTGCTCCGAACCTATAATTACATAAATTAAAAGGTATTTTTTTCAATGCAACAAATGGCCTTTAGAAAGAGAGCCCGCACAAGGATTAGAATATTTGAAAAGCCTTTTTGCTGTTTGGCATGAATTCTTGCGCCGATTTCACCGAATTCATTATTATATTTTTTGCAGATAGATTCTTGGATTTTTGCCGGACCCACCCTTATATTGATCACAATATTCTTTATTGATTCATTATTGGCAGTTAATACGTGTCCCATATTATATCTTATTGGTCCTGCATTTGTATGCAAGTACGAAATCTAAGCCGGGACCTTCCTTACAATAGCATAAATGTTTCGTAGTCCAAATTGATTTTGTTTATAATTACGACATAAGACAATTATTGCAAATTTGATTAGATTTAAAAACCAATTTTATGTTTAGAGAATGATAAAGAACTATTTCGCCCTGTTGATTATGGTGGTTTCGATTACCTGCGTTTCATCTTGCAAAAAAACTGGGGTCGTTAGCCAAAAACAAAATACTGTCGACCCACCTTCCGGCTCGACGGATGGAATCACGTTTATAAACTCAGGTAATTCAGTCATCTTCAACCTCTATGCTCCAAATAAGACTTCGGTTTCCGTGATAGGAGAGTTTAATAACTGGCAACCTACTGCCATGAAGAATTCAGTAGATAACACACGCTGGTGGATACAGATGGATAACCTCGACCCCACAAAAGAGTATGCCTATCAGTACCTGATTAATGACACTTTGAAAGTGGCTGACCCTTATACCGAAAAAGTACTTGATCCAGTATACGACCCGTCAATACCAGCATCAGTATACCCAAACCTAAAACCATACCCAGCTGGTCAAACGGGAATCGTCAGTACATTCTGGTATAGCGAGCCCTCATATTCCTGGCAAGTAGCCAACTTTCAGCGTCCAAGCCCCAATAATCTGGTCGTATACGAATTATTGGTACGCGATTTTGTTGGTACACATAGCTACCAGACACTAACAGACACACTCAGTTATATTGTCAATTTGGGTTGCAACGCCATAGAGTTGATGCCGGTAAATGAATTTGAGGGTAACGACTCTTGGGGGTATAACCCTAATTTCATGTTTGCTCTCGACAAATATTACGGCACAAAAAACGATTATAAGACCTTTATTGATGCCTGCCATGCCAAGGGTATTGCTGTCATCCAGGATATAGTCCTTGAGGACCAATTTGGGTCGTCGCCGATGGTACAGATGTATTGGGACGCAGCAAGTAATAGCCTAGCATCCAACAGCCCCTGGTTTGACGTTCAGAATATGCATCCGGATGCGGTGGGATATCAAATGAATCACCAAAGTAAGGCTACACAATACTATACGGAAAATGTAATGAAATATTGGATGGAGGAGTATCATATTGATGGTTTCCGCTTTGATGAAGCCAAAGGGTTCACGCAGGTTAACTCTGGCTCAAATGAAAGTGCCTGGGCAGCATATGATGCTAGCAGAGTAGCATTATGGGAAATGTACAATTCTTATTTGGAAAGTATAGATCCTACCATATATGTGATACTGGAATATTTTGCAGTGAACCAGGAAGAGAGCGTACTGGCCGGCCAGGGAATGATGATGTGGGGCGACTTGAGTGTGAATGGGGAACAAGCAGAAATGAGCTATAACAATTCTGGGGGTTCCTGGGACTTAAGCGGCTTATTCTATGATTCCTGGGGCTTTACCGAATCAACCGGTAACGTATGTTATTTTGAAAGCCACGACGAAGAACGCCTGCAGTACAAAAACGAACAGTATGGCAACGGCAACGGTGCCTATAATATTATGGACCTTACTACCGGTCTTAAACGATGCGAAATGGGTGCGGCCTTTATGTTCTCGTCTCCCGGGCCAAAGATGCTTTGGCAGTTTGGTGAGCGAGGATACGACATAAGTATAAATGACCCTAGCACAGGTGGACGTTTGGGTGACAAACCACCGCATTGGGAATATATGAGCGACCCCAACCGCTACCATCTTTACCAGGTGTATTCCAACATGATCAGGTATAAGATCAATAATCCGGTGTTTACGACAACAACCTTTACATATAATTTAATCGGTCCTTATAAGTTTATTCAATTATTGGGCAATGATGGTACAGACGTAGAAGTGGTTGGCAATTTTGATGTTGTTAATCAATCTGTAAACATTAACTTTCCGGCTTCAGGCACCTGGTTTGATAACCTGAATGGCACCAGCATTAATATAACGAGCACGCCATACACAGTTACATTGACCCCAGGTGAATACCATGTGTACAGCAACAGCCCGTTAAAGCTATAAGATTCCTCCTTTTTGCAACTAAAGTGATCCCCCGAGCCACACACTGATTTCCTGTCCGATTCATCTTTACAACTTTAAATCCACAACCATTTTTTGAGCAGCAATAAAAAAGAATACACTCGAAACAACACTTACGACTAAAACACTTGACATGGCCCATCGCAAGGATTCAGTCCCCAGCAATGGTGAAAGTGAATCGCTGATTACGCCAACTATTAATGGTCCAAACCCCAAACCAACAAGGTTCAGCACGAGGAACAAAATACCAGAAGTAAGCGCTCTCATTGAAGCCGGAACAAGGCTATGAGCCACAGCAAGGGATGGCCCCAGGTAGGTGCTTTGAAGAAAAGCGCAGCACCCCAAAGAACATATTGATAAAATCGTATTTTGAAGAAAAAGGGCGCCAGCCGCAAAAAGCATGGAAATGATAACAGCATAAGCCGGGACTTTCAGGTACCACCGTTTATCTCTTTTTCCCAAAAAATCAGTTAGCAGGCCTCCAAAGAAGGTACCTAGTGCCCCGCAAATGCCATAAATCAGACCAAGTGAAACACCAATATCAGAATTTTTCATTCCATGAAGCCTTGACAGAAAAGAGGGCGCCCAATTCAGGAGCCCGTAAATACAAAAGACGTGCAGACTAGTAGCTATGGCTAGATAAACGAAGGTCTTTTTGGCATACAAGAGTTTTAGAACCTCCCTAATCGACTGGTTTTTTTCTATCAATGATGCGCTTGCGTCAGTGGCTCCTCTCCGGGGCTCTTTGACAGTAGTATAGAATAGAAAACAAAAAATTATGCCAGGTATACCTAGTACAAAAAATGCTGTCCGCCATCCGAGCCGCTGATTCAAATACCCGCCCATTAAAAACCCGATCAATACCCCGATATAAATTCCTGTTGAGTAAATCGAAAGAGCAGTAGAACGCTTTTCAGGCGGAAAGTAATCGGAGATCATGGCATGAGCCGGAGGGCTTCCTCCTGCTTCTCCAACTCCTACGCCAATACGTGCCAGCAACAATTGGACGAAATTTCGCGCTAGACCGGAGAAAGCAGTCATTAAGCTCCACAAACCCAAAGACATCGCCACCACATTTCTCCGGCTTCCTTTATCTGCAAAGCGGGCAATAGGAATGCCGAGCGTTACATAAAATATGGCAAACGTAAACCCAGAAAGCAGACCAAGTTGGGTATCGGAGAGGTGTAATTCATTTTTTATGGATTCCTGCAGGATGACAAGTAGTTGCCGATCCACAAAGTTGAAGACATAGACCAAGGTGAGCATCGCCAGAACATAATTCCTGTACATGTTGCTAAACTCACCCTTGTGAATGGTTTCCTTATTTTGCATAAAAGATCAGTGTTATCGTATGCGCATCAGACGAAATTAACTAAACGGAACTTCATATTATCAGCCATTTTAAAAAATATGAATATTTGCAGAGGAGTCAAATCCCAGCTGCTCATTTATTTTTTTTTATTATCTTCCGTCAATTAAATCATTCAACATTGGCAACAATTCCCCCCATGCCATTGTAGGTTTCGGGAATTGTAAGTGTTATACCAACCATTCGGTAAATAAATTGGAAGAGGAATTGCCTAAGCCCATTTCTCGTTATATATTTTTTCGGTAATCTTTCGTGCAATCAAATCCTTGAGTGTTAAATTTGGAACGAAGTATCTTTAGGAATTCCTTCAGGCGAAAAGGCGACCAATTCCGTTAGTTGTTGGGTTTAGAATTCAAAAAATTAAATTAGATAATTATGCGGCTAAAAGGAAAAATTGCCCTAATCACCGGTGGAGCAAATGGAATAGGACTTGCTACAGCTGAACGGTTTGCCAGAGAAGGGGCAAAAATTATTTTATGGGATGTATCTGCAAAAGGAAATGATGTGGTGGAGCGCTTGAAAAAAGCAGGGAACGAAGCCATCTTTAATATGGTATCAGTTACGAACAAAGATGAAGTGGAAAATGGAGTAGCCGAAGCCAAAGCGCATTTTGGCCGGATTGATATCCTGATCAACAATGCCGGCATCACCAAAGACAGGACCTTACTTAAAATGTCGAAACAAGAATGGGATGATGTAATCTCCGTAAACCAGACAGGTGTTTTTAATTGCACGCAGGCGGTTGCTCCGATTATGAAAGACCAGCATTATGGTCGCATTATTTCGGCCTCTTCCAATGTCGCCATCCATGGAAACTATGGGCAAACCAACTATGTCGCGACTAAATCGGCCATTATTGGAATGACGAAGGTATGGGCATTGGAACTCGGTCGCTACGGGATCACTGCCAACTGCATTGCCCCCGGTTTCATTCAAACAGCCATGACCGCTGCCATGCCTGAGGAAATGCGCAAACAAAGCCTTCCTCATATACCATTGGGCAAATGGGGAAGTCCTGATGATATTGCCAACGGTTATCTCTACCTGGCCTCTGATGAAGCCTCCTTTGTTAGCGGAATTTGCCTGACTATTGATGGAGGGGCGACAAGGTAATTTCAACCGTTTTTTCTTTATGGAAAAGCAATAGCCAAAACACTTCCCAAATTACTCCAGGAATTATTTAAAGTCATTATAGTTTTAAATGAAAGCGCGGCCATATTAATTGTAAGTTCCCTTTTAAAGGCAGAAGGCTAAGCGCACAACCCTTGTTGCCTCGTTTTTCCTTCATATTAATTATAAAAACGTCAGGCGGCAATAGGAGTCACAGCATAAAACCTTTCAAATACAACTTGCCTATCCGCCCCCAACTTTCCGCTGCATCCTGAAGCGCTTTCCAAAGATCTTTTTCATTGGTCGTTTTGCCTTTTTTGGGCGGGACGATTTCGTTTTGCGAAATAGAACTTTCAGAAATTTTTGTGGCAAACCAGGTAATGTTTTCATGCGGAAGGGCGACACCGAGGATCATGCCGGGCAGGCCGCTAAAGGATTCAGGGCCGCCCGCCACGGGTATCCGCGTCGTGTAAAAAGCAACAATATAGATAGAGTCCAGATAAATGCCGTTGGCCCGGCGGCAGGGATAGCCTGCGATCTCCCGGGTCTCATCGGTGATCTTCCATTTGATCAGGCGTGTGCTGTCTTTCACCAGGTAGGTTTGTTCAAATACCCTTTTCTGACCTACGGAGTGTTTAGCCTTAATGTCAGTAAAAATGGTATTGAACTGGTTCAGCAAGGGGCTGTCGCCCATCAGTAGATTTTGAGGCATATCAGCCTCTTTGGGCGTATAGAGCGTTTTATTATTATCAAATTCCAGCTTGGCGTTCAATACCCTGAACTGCGGGCTGTTCTTTTTATAGTAATCAAAGGCCGGCTGCATCCAGGCTTCGTTATCCTTGGTGATGGTTTTCTGGATCAGGGCATAGGCATTGGTGCGCCTTTCAAACTCTATCGTGCCCGAGCTAGTAAAATGAGCATACTGCGCTCGAAGGCTGGTGGTGAGAACAAGTAAAGCAGCGAATAATTTGATTTCCTTTTTCATGGTATTAGGGTTTTTTTGGGGTCGCTCCGGTCATTTTTGTAAAATCGTAATTGATGCTCAGCATAAAATATCGTTTTAAGGTATTGTAGGTGGTCTGGGTAATCAAGTTAGCCTGGGCATTGCGCGAAAAACCTGCATTTTGGTTTAGCAGATCATTACCCCAAAGTTCCACCATCAGATTATTTTTCTTTCCGAAGGTTTTGATGATAAACATATTGAGCAAGATCTGGCTGAAACTGCTTTGAAAGGAGGCAGTTGGCGCATTGTATTGGTAAGAACTGTAGGTTCCGACCTGAAAATTTCCGGGAAGATAAATCGTGCCATTCAGACCGGCCTGTACCCCCCAGCCGTTATTGTTGACATTAGGTTGTAGCGAGGTCTGGCTCAAGGTATAGGTGGGGCCTCCGTTTAAAACCAGATCGATCTTTTTCTCCTTATGAATTGAAATATTGAGAGAGGGGTTTAACACAATATTTTTTGACATGTTCAGTGAATCGTTTGAATAGTTATAGGCGGTATTTCCGTTCACGTTAAAGCCGAGACCGCCATTAATTCCTCCGAGATGTTCGAATTTCCGATCGAAATTGATGCCACCGTAAAAATTGGTCGAGGCCTTATCCGGCAGGTTAAAAGTTTTTAAAGCCGCTACAGATGGAAAAAAACAACTTCGATACTTGGCAGGTAAGGATGGAAAAATGATGTATAGAATCAGACGATGGTTTGGCTATAAGTTCTTTATGAAGCTACTTAATAGAGTATTATTCAAGCAATGACTGGGTATAAATGTCAGGGCTACATTGAGGAATAAATCAAATTCAATACTGATGCAACGATCCCAGTCAGCAGGCCAGACAGTAATGATTTGTAAAACGATGAGATATTCTTAGAGCCTCAATTCTGAAGAGTATAATTGTTTTGATTGATTCATTGAATTGCTGCTTCAGGATCAATCAAATGGTTATTGATCTTATTGCAATCTGATCTTATGGGAAGCTTAAAAAAAAAGGGTTAAACCGATTCTTCAGGATAGTTTATGTTTTCCCCATACGGCGGGGGCGCTACTGGTGGTTCGTGCTTAATATAACGGTGCCAAACATATTTGAGGTAGCAAAAATGTGTTATGCCGGATATAAACAGGTATGCCATTACAGGTGCCGTGTAAATAATCAAGCGCTTATCAATTAGCAACATTATCATTGGCAAAACCAATGTAATGCCAAACCTTATCATTGCATCTTTAAAACTCACGTTGAGCCGGATATCTTTACCAGATATTTCAATGGGCACTTGGTGGGAATTCAATTCCGTAAGTGCTGGATGCTTAAATTCTAATCCTGCCACAGGGCCATCGATCTTATCTGTTTTCATTTTCTTTCTATTAATCTGATAAAAAATTAATTAAAGCTCCGTGCTTTTATACAATGGAGTGTTACACAATTGCATTAATCATTTGTATCATTCACACTTACCCGATAAGATGCTATTTTCGCCATATGTGTGAATTGTGTAAATATTTTTTAAAATTGCATAATAACCCATAAGCATAATGAAGTTACATTTATCAGTAATTTGATTCAAAGATTCCATAAAGGCATACATATGTCTATCTTCACCACCTGGTCAAGAAAGAAAATAATTGTGTAAGATGAATCGCGATAAAGGAGATTAACGAAAATGAAAATCCTTTGACTGAAAAAGTATTTACAAAAAAAATGATATGGATACGCTAAATAAAGACAATCTTACAGGGGTCAATAATGGAGAACTCTATTCCAACCTCCCATTAAAATACTTGACTGCATCTTCCATGATCGGAGAAAAAGTTCACGATGCTAATGATGAGCATCTTGGTCCCATCAAAGATATCATGATAGATATCACTACAGGAAAAATCGAATATTTTGTTATTGAGTTCGGGGGATTCCTTGGAATTGGCATAAAATATTTTGCCATCCCATTTGGATTGCTTCGTGTTGATACGGGCAAACGCATTTTCATATTTGATCGAAAAAAGGAAGAGCTGGAGAAGGCTCCCGGGTTCAATATGAATCATTGGCCTGACACGAATATTCATTTTGATGAGGCGTTTAGTTATTGGAGCTTTATGGGATAAGCATTCATCCATTTTCAATAATAGAAAAAGCAAATAGTATTTTTTCTTCATTCAGGATATTTTCAAATATAAGTTCTTCCTCCGATGATTTAAATTTTGGAGCATTCCTTTGCCTTTTACAGAAAGCATATTTCGAGCGATATTGTTTACACTCTAATCTTTAGGCTCCCACAATTGAATTTTATTTCCTTCAATGTCTAAAATATGAACAAATTTTCCATAGTCAGAATCCTCAATTTTGTCAACAATTGTTACTCCTTCATTTTTAAGTTGTTCTACAAGAGATTCTAAATTTGAAACTCTATAGTTTATCATAAAGTCTTTTGTTGAAGGATCAAAATATTTTGTGTTTTCTGCAAATGGATTCCACTGGGTAAGCCCCTTTTTAGTACTGTCATCAATCTCCCGCCATTCAAAGCTAGTTCCATATGGGCTTGTGTCAAACCCTAGGTGTGTTTTATACCATTCGTTGATTGCCTTTGGGTCTTTACATTTGAAGAAAATACCCCCTATTCCCGTTACTTTTTTCATTTTTATATTTTTTTTGTTAGATATTATTGTCTTGAAAGTGAAGCCTAAGAGAAACGAAGTAGCAATTAGTGTTATCGTCAATAACATTCTTTTCATCGTGTATAAAGTTAGTTTGTTTAAAATTAAACTTTTTTATTTTATCGTTAACTTTTAATGTCTGTCTTACGCTTATTGCTAACGGCCTGCGACATGGCGATGTGGTGAAGTTTCAGCACTAAAGCTCATATGAAGTACAATTGCTGAACCTTGAACAAATATAGCTGCTAAGGACGTTTACCGCAATATTGCCCAGCCAATGTTAGCTGTGTTTTTAAGTATTGTGATTATTTTTCGAGAATATTTTTCAAAATTGACAAACTAATGTCCATATCTTTCGCAACATGTTTTTCAACCATTGGCACCATTATATTCATAGGATATTTCAACGTACCGGCATTGCTCCAGCGTACTTTGGTTTGATTATCAGTTAAAGATTCTGTCTCCATGATTATTGAGGCAATGGCTGACATTGGTTTTACAAAACGAATTTCTGTTTCAATTCTTTTCCCTTCAAGGATGTTTTTAATTTCCTTTTCCCCTTCACCGGCGTTTTTATCTCCTTTCCAGGCATAGATATATCCAACTGTTCCATCCGTTCCTTTGAATTCTTTTTTCCTGTCAGCGTCAGCCATTGCCCCTTTGTTAAACTCGTCTTGGTTTTTGAGCATTTTTACATACCCAAATACTTTTTGTCGGGGCGCATTGATGATAATTTCACGATTAACATAATGTTCCCTCTTCATAAAAAGTGTAATGATTAACAGCAGCGCAACGATGCTTGCTATTGCAAGTATGATTATGATTAAAATATTCATTTTGTTTTCCTATTAATTGTTCGCCTTAATATTTTATTAGAGCTTTGATCGGAATGAATAATTCCAAATCAAAATGATTCCAATTGCAAATATTCTCTTTGTCTAAAAATACCTCTAACCCATGCTGAGGCTCGGATTCATACATGCTGTTGATAAGCCAATTATCGAAGAGGTAATTTGTAGCTGCCACAACTAGGTTAAAATCACCGGATACAGAGGTAACGGCGTACTTACATTTTGGTAAAGTTGTAGTTTCTATAAAACTATCTGAATCAATTTTAAACTTATCCGGAATAGTGATACACACCTCATATCGGTATTTTTCTTTGGGAGTTATCTCAGGGTCGTCCATTGACATACCAAAAATAGTTTCAGTATGGAATAAGTTCATTTCTTTTGCCCATTTAACCATATTTCCAAATGCATTGAGTACAACACCTTCCCTGAAAGAATCCAATACTCTTATATAGGCAATTCTTCTTTCCGGAAGCTGTCTTATTTTTACGGGAAATTTATTTTTTAATTCTTCCTCAGTCATGTTGCAATGATATTTATTAACAGGGAACAATTCTTTGCGAATCTTGCTATTTTTTATTTTTCCACTATTTCTATATTCACTCGGAGAAATTTCAAAGTATTTTTTGAAGAGACGGGAAAGAGTTGAAGTGGACGAAAAGCCACACTCTATTGAAATCTCAGAAATTGATTTTTTAGAGAATTTCAAAAGTCGTGCCGCTTTTTCATTTCGGACGCGAGTGGTAAAATTGTTTACAGTTTCTCCTGTAACGGCAACAAAAATCCGGTGAAAGTGAAAAGGTGAGAAAAAGGCAACCGAAGCCAGTTCTTCCAGAGAAATGGATTTGTTTAGATTGTTATTGACATAATCAATCGCCTTATTTATTCGGCTTCTGTATATTGCGTTTGATTTGTTCATGTATTTGCAATTAAATTGTCGATTTATTAGGTCATTAAGTTTGTTTTAGAGTGTCATCAGTTGCAGTAACATTAATTGGGAGCCTTGTTTAAGAATGGAAAGGTATCCATCTGAATTTCTCTATGTGCTTTAAACTTAGTGGGAAATCTGTTTTTAATGTAATCCGTAACCAAAGCATCTTCAGAAATGTCCTAATTGTGAAAAAATCAATTCGCAAGGAAGTATAAGAAATAAGCTACTGACTCAAATTTTTCGCATATTTCTTGGGCTTCCGCCCCATTTCATTTGGCACTTTAGGGTCAAGCAACTGTTTTTTCTTCATCCAGGATTGAAAGTTCCTCAGAGCATCTTGAGTTATATCTTTTTTGTTTTGATTTTGCTAAGTTTTAATGCTTGCTGAACAAAAATATCATCTGATTCTTTGTTGGTTCTCATTTGATAAATGCTTATGTGTAAAGAAATGAAAAAATATACACATTACTAATTATAATTCACTAATTGTAATGAGATGTTCATATATTAACGTCATTTAATTGGCTTTGTATCTTTGCACTTTTCCAGATCGGCGGCGGCAACTGGTGCTTGCCAAGTACTGACTGAAATACCTCCTCATCAGGAAGGATCATGGATTTTCTGAGTACAGTTGCCAAGCATGTTGACAATTGTGAAATTTTTTAGAAATGAAACATAACATTTTCTTTTTCTTCCTCATATGCATTTCTATTGGTACAAACGCGCAACGCCAATCGCTGAATTATTTGGTTCAACAAGTTTCTGAGGACTCTTTAAAGACTTTTGAAAATACAGTGGCAGGAGAGGCATTTCAGGGGCGTATGGCAGCCTCAGAAGGAGATTCGTTATGTATACGGTTTATTGCAGATTTGTATAAAACATATCATTTGTCGAATCCATTCAGAACGTCGAACCCATATTTACAAAATGTACCCCTTAAATATTTGGACTATTCGGCATCAAAATTAACTGTGCTGGGAAAGGAATATGACGCGGATGATCAATGGCTTTATTTTATAGGAAGCAACAATTTTGGACCTGCTACTGGAGAAGTCGTATTTATTGGATACGGGATTTCCATTCCAAAATTTGATGAACTAAAGGATATTGATATTGGAGGAAAATTTGTTCTTATGAATTGGGGTTCGCCCAAAGATAGTTCGGGTAAGGATGTGATAAGAAGCAAAGACATGCCTAACGATGAGGATCAAGCCAAGAGCATCATATTCAAAAAGCCACTGGGCATGCTCATATATGAACCTGATTTTAAAACCACTCATGGCCAGATAAATGAATTTAGAACCTTTGAACCTTTTTTTGACTTTTCGAGGCCGAATGGTACAAATATTAACGGTGCGATCATCTCATCTGAATTGTCCAAGCTGGCTTTGGGCTTAAATTTAGATTCCATTTATTCCCTTATTGGCGGTTCAGGCAAACCCCATTCTTTTAATACGCACAAGCAGGTAACTTTATCCGTTATCAGAAATGATAGAAAAACATCTACAAAAAATATAATTGGGTTAATTAAGGGGACGGATACTACGCTATCATGTATAGTTCTTAGTGCACATCACGACCATTTTGGCAAAATTCAGGGCAAAACATATTTTGGAGCAGATGACAATGGTACTGGCACAACTGCTTTACTTGAAATCGCACGTATTCTTGGTAATGCTGCAACGAAAGGTATACGACCGAATAGAACAATTATTTTTCTGTCTACTGGCGCAGAAGAACAAGGATTAATTGGCGGGTCCTATTATACAAACAACCCCGTTATATCATTGGCTAAAACTTATTGCGACATTAATATTGATATGGTGAGTCGCGTGGACAGTTTCCATATCGGTACCAACAGAGATAGCAATTATATTTATTGTCTTTACTATGACACGTCAAATAAGGTATTCAGTAGATCAAAACTCGAAACCTTAAATAATTCATGTTGTAACCTTGTTCTCGATACCTTATATGATAGAAAAAGTAGAAAAATAAACGAAGGCGGTTTAATAACCCGATCTGACAATTTTCCATTTTTAGAAAAAGGAATTCCTGCCGTATTCTTGTTCGGCGGATTTCATAAAGACTACCACCAGCCAACTGACACAATAGACAAAATCAATTATTCACTGTTAAAACGTCGGACGCAGTTGGCTTTGACCATGTTATGGCAATTAGGGAACGAATAAGGAAATAGGCAAAAACCGTAAAATCAAGGACTTTAGGGCTTTTTGATTGAGAGTAAGACTTTAAAAGCGGACCGGGCGAGACTTCAAGTCGAGACATTTAGCAAAAGGATTAATCAGGGGTATCATTAGTCGAGTTTCCTTGGACAATGGGTGATGAGGACTTGGACGTTTAATCTGTAGTAACTAAGTTTATCAATATTGTTTATCCAAAGTCAAACCAGAGTACCCCTTTAACCATACTTTAGTTTGGCCGAATGTTTTTTTGACTTTTGGGCCGAGCAGTGACGGATTTTGAAATCGCGTGCCTATCGGGGCAATCCTATTTATAAATCCTGTATCAATGTAGGTTGACGATAACCACTTTAACTTAGCTCCATATTTGCGGATTTTGGAAAAATCATGTAAATACAACGCCTTGATTTAGACAGTGTTGGGTAATTTTGTGCAAAATGCAATCATTGATGTAAATTTTTTATTTTCACCCAATGTCCGGTTTTTGACCGGGACCTTGTCTTTTTCTACAGGACCATGTTAATATCAGCTTTAAAATAGAAAATTAATACGGCAAATCATGGAAAAATTTATGCTGATTATAAGAGAGGATTTGGCTAGGATGCGCAAAATGACCGATGAAGAACGTTTTGCTAACATACCCATGATGCTCAGGTGGGTTGATTCCCTTATCGAAACCGGCAACTATATCAAGGGGGAACCCCTGCTGACAAAAGGCAGATATGTAAGTAAGGATCAAATTCTTTCTGATGGCCCCTTTATTGAGGCCCGCGAAGGGATTTCGGGTTATGAAATTATCTGGGCAGAAAATATTGAACAAGCTGCCGCCATTGCACAGACCTGCCCGCTGGTGCAAAGTGGCGTGGCTGTAAGAGAGGTCCGCCCGATTGCCACCATATATAGTATGAATAATGAATGAATTTGAGAAGCGTATCGAAATTCTTTATAAAGAAAGATTTGGTCAACTAATCTCCTTGATCTTGCAAAGTTTCCGGAACTTACCTATTGAATGGGCAGAAGATATCGTGCAGGAAACTTTTACAGCGGCGGCATTACACTGGCCAAAGACGGGCATGCCCGAAAATCCTTCCGGATGGCTCTATCTGACCTGCAAAAACAAATCCATCAACCAACTTAAAAAAATTTCTAAAACTGCAGATTTATCTCTGGCCAAAACGGTGTCGGTAGCCCCGGACGAGATTTCCGAGGATGGTTTCAAAGATGCACAACTGCAGATGCTGATGGCTTGCTGTCATCCACATTTGACGCCAAAAACGCAGATGGTGCTGGCCCTTAAATATGTCGCCAATCTCAAGGTTGAAAATATTGCCCTGCAGTTTGGGGCAGAACCGGAGGCTATTGAAAAAATGCTGTATCGTGCAAGGCAAAAAATAAAAAGCGAGTCATTGATTTTATCCACTAGGCTTTATGGTTATTCCGTAGAGCGGCTTTCGGTCATGCATAAGATAATCTATCTCATATTTAATGAAGGGTATAAACAATCAGGCGAAAAAATAAGCCAGGGAAAAATTATGTGCGAAGACGCGCTTATGCTCAATAAATTTTTGTTTGACAGTCCGTGGTGCAATCCGGAAACCAAGGCGCTGCAGGCACTCATGCTTTTTAATATCGCCCGTTTCAATGCCCGCTTTGACGCGCAAGGTAATCCCGTTGAGCTGGAGTATCAGGACCGAACGCTCTGGGACCAATCATTGATACAGCTTGGCGGCTTTTTATTAACCGAATCAGAAGATTCCATCTTTTCACCCTACCACCTTGAAGCCGCTATCGCCTTTGTCCACTGTGCTGCACGAAAATTTGAAGATACTGATTGGGAAGCCATCTGCAAATATTATGAAGTACTCTTAAAAGTCTATCCTAGTCCTTTTGCCGAGATAAATTATGCAGTGGCATTGCAGTACAATCACCAAAACGACAAGGCATTTCGCATTCTAATGGATCTTCACCGAAACCCCTATTTTAATAAACTGCCGATCCTTGATCTTACCATCCGAAAATATTTTGACCGCATTATCCTGCAACATAGCGAGCATCCGGCGCCATCATACAAAAAAATAACAAGCACATGATGTCAGGTAATGGCTTTTATCATTGTTTATAATAATAAAACAAAAAATTATGAAATTGAATAACCTTTTTGGCAAAGTTCTTTTGGCATGGGTACTCCTGTCTTGCAAAGCAGGATTTGCTCAGATTTCTACGTCACAGGCAGCAGGGCCACAGAATGGAACAAATGAAAAAGTCGTTAAGGCTTATTATGCTGCTTTTGAGAAAAAAGATTGGAATTCGTTGCAGCAAATTCTCGCTGACGGATTTACTTTCTCCAGTCCGGTTGATGATCATATTAGTGTAAAGGCTTTTAAGGAAAGGTGTTGGCCAAACGCCTATAAAATCAAAAGAATTGATGTGGATAAGGTTGTTATAAATGGTGATGATGCTGTTGTAATTACAAATGGCTGGACAACGACAGGCAAATTATTTCGGAATAGCGATTATTTTAAGTTAAAAGACGGAAAAATTACGGCCTACGAGTGTTTTTTTGGACCTGGGATAAATTATCCTAATAATTCGGTAAAATAAAAGGACAGAAGTGTCCATGTGGACTGGCGCAGGTGGAAGTATTCCCGGATATTCATCGGGAAATGGCTTCGGCGCATCTCACGGTCTCAAACCCGCGACCTCTCCCCCTCAAAGGTCAATCAGTTATGTTTTCAGTCGAGTTTTTTGTCGAGGAAGTCGCATGAAATATGCAAGGAGACTTAATTCATTTAAAATTTCGAATTCACTTCCATGTCCTTGAAAGTCAAATTATTGTTTGAATGCACAGTTTTATAATCTGGGGTGTCTTCCTTGTTTTGTTATTGTGTCCTGACTTTCTTCGAGTTGCTTCTCTTTTGATTCGTTTAATTTTTTTTTAACTCGAATCCCTTCTCTTTGTCTATCTGGTAGGTTTTACGAATCTCATCAGGGGTCTTATCTTTTATCCTGATTTGCTGTTTTATATTTTGTTGGAGATGCTTACCCAATTAATTATAGTTTTTTGTATATTTAAGAATGAGAAATATACTTTGTATTGTTGCTTTTTTTACAATAACACTACTGTCCTGCAACAAGAATACAAATACGACAGGTTCTACTACAACATCCGGTAATTGGATAAAGACCGGTTTCTCTGCGACTAATTCTACTAGTGTCTTTTCCATGCTCGTTTCAGCAAAGGGACGCATTATTGTGGGCCTGGAGACTCAGTTTGGCAATAATTCACTATACACATCGATTGACACCGGGACTACCTGGAACCTGTCGGTTACAAATAGTATTGACAATATCAACGGCAACGTGAACTCCATCAAACAAGATCCGTTTACAAGCGTTATTTTGGTAGGGTGCATCTCCTTGAACCTACCGGGTTTATTTTTTTCTAAAGACGATGGCGCAACCTGGACAAACAATCCCAATACTTTCAGTCCGGCTGATTTCGCCTTTATGAATCAAAAAACTTACCTGTTTGCTTATAATGGAGTATCGCCTACTCCGGGACAATACCTTTTGAGCAGCACCGACGACTTTTCTTCCAATTTGGTTGATTGCGATCCTATTCCACCGATCATTGATTGGTATCGGTTGTTCAGTGATAACGGCACACTTTTCCTTGCGGAGCTTTCCATCGGATCTTTATACTCTAGTAATAATCCTGAGGGAAGACAGTTCACGTTGACAGACAGCGGTATCTCCTTTCCAAATCGGGGTATTTCGCATGTCACGCGCCTATCGCGGGAGGGTAATTATTTGTTCGTGGGCACGACTGATGGGGTTTATCGGTCTTCCGATGAAGGCCAATCTTGGACTGCGTGTAATCTAGGATTTTCTGAAGGCGCTAATGACTTTGCTGTAGTAGGATCCGAAATTTATGTCGCCTTAACGGATAGCGCAGTTTACAAAAGCGGCGATAATGGAAATACCTGGCAAGCCTATAACCAGGGTCTACCATCTCCCCTCACTGTCAATTGTCTTCAGGTAGATGGTAATTATCTCCTGGAAGGAGACGTACAGTCGACAGTGTACAAAAGGAATTTGACAAATTGAAAGGTAAATGGCTGCAAAGAAGCAACAAGTATAAATTGGAGAAATTGATTCATTGGCGAATATTTTCGATGAAAAACTGGTTATCGTTAGTGGCCATGGCATGACCGAAACTAAAATTGAATACTTGGCAGGTCTGAAAGACGGAAAGCCCATCCGCAATAATATAGATGTAAAGGAAGCGTCAGTCAGTTTGGTAGGACAAACCGTTATTGTAGTTGGGAAAGGTGTTTTCGTTGTGACCGTAAACGGCGACCACGCAACTTACAATCTCTCCTACTTGGAGGTGTTTGTAGAAATTAAAAAATCTTGGAAATTAATGGGGCCGTTATATGATTCATGCACTGATCATTGATGATGAAAAACATTGTTGCGATAGTCTCCTATGGCAGCTGGGTCAGTATTGCCCAGAGATTATGGTGGACGCCGTTTGTTATAATGCAACCGAAGCACTTGAACAGATCCGGGAATTAAAACCGCGCTTGATATTTCTTGATGTGGAAATGCCGGATATGAGTGGTTTTCAGATGATGGAAAAACTGACCTCACTTCCATTTCATATTGTTTTCACGACGGCATACGATCAGCATGCCATACGCGCAATCAAGGCGGGAGCGCTGGACTATTTACTGAAGCCGGTGGACAAAGATGAACTACGCGTCGCAGTTGAAAAAGTGATCCGTAATGAACAACAGGTGACGATCAGCCAGCTGACGGCCCTTCTTACCCAGACCGCCAGAAATTCCAACAACAGCTTCCGAAAAATAGCATTTCCCACCCTGCACGGCTATGAACTGATTTTAATGAATGATATCGTTTATTGTGAAAGCAGCAGCAATTACACGCATGTTCATCTTCGCGGGGGAAAAAGCCTGCTGGTTTCAAAAACGCTAAAAGACATTGAAGAGATCCTGAACTCAGCACCGTTTTTCCGAACCCATAAAACTTGGCTCGTGAACCTCGACTATGCTGTCCGTTATGTAAAGGGAGAAGGGGGACAGCTGGTGATCGATGACGGTGTAGAGGTGCCAGTATCCCGAAACCGGAAAGAGGAACTGCTGAAGTATATCACACATCTCCAGGTCTGAACTGTATACAGATTATTATTTTTCACACCTAGCTATTTTCGCCGTTCGCTCAGTGAATTGATGTTAGCAACCTGTTTGTATTAGTTTAAGGGATAAATAAGCGCTTGTGATAAGGATATATGTGTCCTTCAGGATTATCGTAATTGGCTAAATAGCTCTTTTTTCGCGTTTGGCTCATCCTTTTACGCAGTTCAATCAACGGTCCGCCGGCCAGAGCGTGCTTGAATTAGTTTTAGGGATATTTAATCACCTAAAACTTTTTTTATGATAATGCTCGCTTCGCGTAGAAGTTATTCCCGGATAGGAATCCTGGTTTTAATGATTGTTTCATTCATGGCCTGCAAAAAAAATATGGCTGAAAATGATGACCTGGGTATATACAATATTAATGTCAACCTGGTGCCGGTGGATCTGAAAAACATGACTTATGCGTCTGGGTTTATAAAATTCCGGCAGGATCCGGATACCAACCGGATCATTACACTGGATACCTATATTGTAAACCTGCTGCCTAACCATGATTATTTGTTACAAAGGGCTGTTAACCCGATCACCGATGCCGGTTGTACCAGCACCTCATGGCTTACGCTGGGATTGGGATTGGTGGCTCAATCCATCCATACGGATGCAAAAGGCAATGGCCATGAGACTCTGTTTCGTGATATTACGGCCATCGCGAGGGGAACAGAATTCCGCATACACTTTCAGATCATTGATGCCACTACACTGAATCCAGTGTTGAATAGTGATTGCGAGCAGTATACCGTGCGTTAGAAAGGGGCCGGCGTGCAGGGGTAAGACGACCATGAACTATTTTAATATAATCATATGATGAGAATTTTATTTGGAGTGCCTTCTCTTTTCTTTCCCCTGCCTTCCCTGGCCCAGGTTTCTGCCGAGACGGCTTATCCGAAAACCGTTGTGTATTCCAGTTTTTTTGTACCGATTGCATCCGCGAGTTCCAAAACCACCACCTGGAATTTCTCCAACACTTTTAGCCTGGGGTTTGCAACCGGAATCAATATTCTTTACAGCGACCGTTTCGGATTTAGCTATGATGTCTCACCGGTTATCACCACTACCAATGGCAATAGCAAGGTGAGTAATTTTATTTTTGACCCGGGCCCTATTTTCCGTTTCAGAAAGGGATTTCTGATGATCACCAGGATCGCTTTTGAAACCGCCGGTCGCTTTGGCGAAAGTACGGTCCTTACCAAAGTGTTCACTCCGCAGAAAAAAAACAGTTTGTTTGTGGCTCTCGGCATCCCGATCCGCTTTGGTAACAATCTGCCTCCTTCTATCGGGGCATCCATATTTTTTGGTGTCGCCTTTAAATAAAGCGCTCCAAAAAGGAGTAATTTCATTGAATGACCAAAAAACCGATCTCGGTCTGCTTATGCCTTTTTCTTTACCTGGCCAGTGAAGCGCAATCGATCACAATGTTTCAGCCTGATGGACTGGATTCTGTGATAATCCGGACAAACCAGGCTTATGAAGCGGCGAAAAGATCCGGAAATCGGGACAGCCTGTTTAGTTCTCTTAGTTCCATGTTTGAAGCTTACCTGGAAAGCGGTGATTATGCCAAAAGCTTTGACTATGCAGAACAGCTATATAATATCGCCATCGGTTCAGCCAACCCGAATAATATTTCTATCAGTTTAATTGCCTTGGGAAAATTGTATAGTGCGATCGAAGATTATTCTCATGCCCTGACTTATTACCGCCGCGCCTATACCCTCGATGTAAAAGGTAAAGTTCCATTCAGCGCCGCCCGTTTGGATCTGTATATGGCTGATTTGTATGCGCAAACCTCCAGGTTTGATTCCGCCTGGAATTTCTATAATCACTACAGAAGCCGGCAGGCTATTGACTCCGTTCTTTACCTGGTGAGTATCGGAGAGTGTTTATTTATGCAAGGTGAGTATCAGCAGGCCCGAGATAATTTTGAGTCGGCCATCATGCATCCTGAAGGGCAAAATAATGTACGAGTCTTACTCGACCTGGCCAAGGTAAACTCCGTACTAAATAATCCGAAAGCCGCTCTGTTCTATGGAAAATCAGGTACTCAAGCGGCGCTAGGAGAAGGAACCGGCCAGTATATCCGGAATGGTTATAAGATCATTGCAGATGTCTATGAACAAATGGGCATCACAGACAGTTCCAATGATTATTTTCGGAAATATGTTATCTCACGGGACATCGTATTAAATGCGCAGACCCGGGGCCGGATGGAGGCTCTCACCTATGAACAGGAGATTAGCCAGATAAGCCAGGAGAATAGGATACATGAACTGGATCTCCAAAAGCAGGTATTGATCAGGAATGGACTATTGACGGGCACTGTGCTGCTCTTATTATTTGGGTTCCTGCTATCGCGTTACCTGATCATGAAACGAAGGGTGGAAGTGCGTCAACGTCAGATAGCAGAAAGTGAATTAAAGATTCAAAAGCTGGAAGCAGAAAAATCCAAATCGGAGCTGGAAAAGCAGAAGACAGAACTCGAGATCAGGGCGCTGCGAGCACAAATGAATCCACATTTTATTTTTAACTGCCTGAATTCGATCAACCGTTTTATCATTGGCAACGAAGCATTAAAAGCGGCTGACTATCTCACCAAATTTGCCGGGCTTATCCGGATTGTTCTGGAGAAATCCAGCGCATCGCTGATTAGCCTAGAAGAAGAACTGCACGCCCTAACACTATACATGGATCTGGAAGCGCTGCGTTTTGAAACACCCTTCGGATACACAATACAATACGATGGCATTGATACCTCCGAACTCCTGATTCCTTCACTGATCATGCAGCCCTTCGTGGAAAATGCCATCTGGCATGGTTTTCAGGCCAGCCAGAAAATACCCGGACATATCCTGATTCAATTGCATCTGGAAAATGACCATCTTCATTGCGCTATCCGGGATAACGGGATTGGCATCAGTCGTGGAAATGCGGCCAACCAAACCCATTATGAACACAGAAAATCGCTCGGCATACAATTTACCACCGAAAGACTTCGCCTGGTCGCGCAGTCAGAATCAGAATATGCGATACGCGTGGAAGACCTGATTGAAGAGGATGGGAAAATCTGCGGTACAGTTGTATATCTTGTAATACCAGTATCATATGGTTGATTCAGTCCTTGCTTAATGGCACAGTTTCCTGGATGATGCCAATCTTTTTCTGAAGTGCAATATAACGGGGATCATTTTTTATATAGGCCCATCTCGGATCCTGCTTCAGCCAAACCAGCCAATTTGCCCTTTCCGCGTAGGCTCGGTTGAGCCAGAAAAAAGTTTTGTCTTTGTTCTTCATGCCCGCATACAGCAATGCCATACCATAGGGCGTCACATACCGGCGGTCCATAAGTTCCGTCATTTGTTTCAGCCTTTTTTCTGCTTCTACTTGGTGACCGGTTTCACCATAAATAAATCCGATCGCAGCCTGTGCTACAGGCCATGCTGAATCTTTTTTTAGCGCCATCTGATATGCATGGATGGCTTCCGGATAGTTTTTTTTCTCCTGATAGGATCTGCCTAGCCAGAGGCAGGCGAGCGGGAAGGCCGGGTACCTTACCAATACTTCTTTCAAAACAGAAATGGCCCGATCGTAATGACCTGCATAGTATAAAGCAAAGCCCTGATCGGTCTGAATGAAAGCCGAAGCCGGATCCAGCGAGTATGCTTTTTCTATCTGCACACCGGCTTCTGCGTATCGCTCCCGGGCCGTGAGGAAATAAACATAAGCATCGTGAGCCAAAGGATAATCGGGATTCATACGGATAGCAGTTAAGAATTCTTTCTCTGCATCTACCCAGTTCCAGTAATAGTAAAACTCAATATAACCAAGTGAAGTATGCGGTTCCGCTAAGGAAGAGTCGAGACGCAGGGCTTTTCGCGCCGCCCTTTCTGCTTTCAAAAAATCGAATGAAGGCGCATCGTGGCTGCCGTATCCAAGTGCTGAGTAGCAGTCTGCCAAACCAGACCAGGCTTTTGCGTAGTTAGAATCAAGTAGGATTGCTTCATTAAAAAACTCGATTCCCTTTCGCAAAGAAGCTGGATCACGTTTGTTCCAGAAATAAATTCCTTTGAGGTACTGATCGTAGGCCTCTAGGTTTTGCGTTGGTCGCGAATGAAGGCGGTTTTCTTCTTCACTCGTTATTTCCATATGCAATTCCTCCGTGACTACCTGTGCCAGCTCATTTTGAAATGCAAATAATTCATTTAGATTGCTTTGAAAGGTTTTCGACCAGAAGGTAGCGCCAGTACCGGTATTCACAAGATCAACCTGGATACTGAATGCGTCGCCCGTCTTTTTTATTTTCCCCCGCAGAAACGATGCAACTTTTAAATCCCTGGAAACCTGCAAGGGGGAGAAATGACTATTGCCTCCCGGGTTTATTAAAACAACGCGCAGACCGGATATGCCGGAAAGCCGGTGAACGATTTCACTGGTGAGTCCCTCGCTGATATAGTCGTTCTCACGAAGACTATCAGTATTCATAAAGGGAAGCACGGCAATCGACTTTTTCTTACCGCTAAATTCTGGTTCTTGATTTCGGTGAAGAATGATAAAAATCAAAATGGCACCCAAAAAAATGGCGACGGCTGTTAACAACTGACCCTGTTTCCAAAACCTTTTTGATCTCATTAGTAAATCGTTGAGCAGAGGAAATTAGTGATTAAATTTGATTCGGCAACCAGACGGATTAGACCGCCACTTCCAGGATAGGCAATGGCCCCTTTATTGGAAGCAAATTCCTTGAAGCCTCTGAATTCCAAGTTGATGATGGATTCAGGTCTTTTTACTTTGATAGCTAGTGGCGATTTGTCAGGATTCTCTATAGTGAATTAATTTAGCCCCTTCCCTAATCTTGCGTACTTGATATCAATTTTAAAAGCGGCATTGCGAATTTGAAAAATGCACAAAAGAACATGAGCTTCTTACACATTTGGTTGATGACGATTTCTAAACTTATAGGAAAGGAAGATCACCAATAATAGACTTACAATTAGTGTGGCGATCTTCCAGCTGATTTTATGCTCCACTGAAAACTGAACTGGTTCCGTATTACCAATTAGAATCATATCCGCCCAATAATATGGCAGGATATTACTTTTCTCGTCCAAACCTATATAGTAAAGTTTGGCTTTTTGTAATGCCAGATCTTTGTTCATTCCCCGAGAAATATATTCATTGAATTTTTCCGAGATGGTGTAAATGGCTTGTTCGTCTGCCTCCCATTGAGTTGCAGCGACCGATGGAATTCCAGCGGAAGAAAACCCTCTGGCTAAACTGAAAATACCTTCTCCATTTAGGTTCTTGCCAACATTGGTCTGACAAGCACTCAGCACGATTAGCTTGCAGGCAGTCTTATTCAACATTTGCAACTCTGATAAATGAATGACGGAATCATTCATGAAAAGCATGGGTTCTTCGTCTAAACTGTCTGCTTTTGCATGAGTTAAAATAGTAGTGGTATTATAGTCGGGCAATTGTTCAATAAAATTCTTACGAGTCGCATCATTGTTGATTAGCAATGTCGATTGATGATATTTTGCTGAGCAATTTTTTAAGGCGTCCTTCGATTGTCTGAGATCCGCCAAGCCCGGATAGGCGCTAAAATGGACTGGAGCAATTCCCAAAAAATCTCCCTTGCCTGCTATATTTTCGTATTGACTCATCAGGTAATGGGCTGAATACACATAGCTGAATGCATAATTATTAACAAGAAAATTCGCTTTCACTGAATCTGCACTCAAGGCCTCAAATGGAATTAGGTTATTATCCTGGCAAATAATGACTCTTCCCCCAGACAGTCGAAAGGGACTGAATAATATTTCATAAAGACGATGCGATGATCTTAAGAAGCTAGGAAAGTTCTGATTCAGAGCATTATTATCCGAACAAAATTGTATGAACCGAATAATGATATTCTCAACTTCTCCGTTTTTATTGTTAATCCTAATAAATTGAGCGGAGTCTGGCGTTATACACAAAGCGAAGATGGAGGAATGGGAGATAAAGTAATCAATAAAGCGCTGATCCTTTTCCCTAAGGAATCTCTGAAAGGAAGATAAGGATCTTACGTTATCTGCGTATTTATATTGATAATAGGAGGGATATTTGCGTTCCAAAGATTTTATATCTTGTTCCATGTCTTCTTTGACCTGCAATAATTTTATCTGTATGACTTTGTATTGGGTCGATGAATCCCGGAAAAAGGAAAGCCGTTCCCGAAGTTCTATGATGCTGTCCTGGAAATTTTCCAATCTTCCTGTTTCCCTTGGTGGAAGAAAAGCGTTGGCGCCCAATTCATTTAGTTTATCTTGTAATAAGACGGATCGACTTTTTTCCATAAAATAAAAACCAAGCTGAGGGCTGTGAGCAAGGTAGCTGGCTTCAATAGCATTGATGAAAAAACCTCTTGTCCGATCTCTCCAGTAAAGTTTGCTTTGTTCACCTAGTTGTTCATGCCTGATTTCCATAATCAGGGAATCGTTGAGCAACGCAGTACGTAAACAGGCGGTTAGCCAATGATTATCATTAGTCTTCTTGTACAATTCCAGGAGTAATTCTGTTTTTGCATTAAATAAAATCTGAATCAATTCCTTATTCCCAACCGGAATAAGTTCTGCAAGGGAAGGATTGGCCAAGAAGTCCGAATCGCTGTCAATCTTAAGGTAGAGCAAGGCTTGTTGCAAATGGGGGATTGCTTTATCGAACTTTTGTAAAGAAAGATAGTTGCTACCGAGATTCAGGGAAGCACGCGCAATTCTCACGGAGTCGAATCCCTTTTTTGCAAATTGAATAGCAGTAAGGTAGCAGGTAGAAGCTTGTGCATATGATTTCAAGGTCTCTGTATAAAAATTTCCAAGATCGATATAATCTCCCGAAAGCTGACCGAAATCCTTTGTTTTGAACCTCTCTTCAATACAGTTCCTGAAGGAGGATTCTGCAAGGGCCAAATTTCCTTTACTCTCAAAAATAAGGGCCCTGGTTTTTAATGCACTCGCGAGTTCATAGGCCTCATGGAGGGTTTGTGCCAAGGGAATGCTAATTTGGACATCCCTAAGTGAGGGCTCAAATTTACTTTGGAAAAAAAGAGATTGGGCGCGTTGGTTTAGAAAAGAAAGATAATGCAGCGAATCTTTTGCTTCTAAGGTAGATGCGATACCCAGGTCGCTTACCTCAACGGCCTTTTCATAATCCCCCATCCGGAAGAATATATAAGCTTCGTCAAGTCTTGAGTCCCGGATCACGTCATGGATATCTGGAGTAGAACGAACTAACTGGATCGCGCTATCGTAATAAGGTAATGCCCTTCGAAGTAAATTCACTTTATTATAGAAGTAGGCTAGGTTATAATAATCAAGAATCGCTAAATTGGTTGATGACCCTGACTTTCTGGAGCTGTTGATTTGAAGTGCCTTCTGCGTGAAAAGAATCGCTGCATTATAATTGTTGTTGAGATTAGCCTCTAAAGCGCCTATTCTGTGAAGGAGCATTGCATAAACAGAGTCCTGCAAAAGCTTCAAAGCCTCCGATTGTTTTTTCAAAACATATAATAACTGAAGCTTTTCTGAGGCTCGTTGAGATGGGCTCCTATCCATTTCTTCCAGTTTCTGCAAAACCATTTCATTTGATAGATTTTGGCTGAAACAAGTCAAATGAATGCAGAGCGTAACAATCAACACCATTAGGTATCTTGGACCTTGCATTCTGTATCGTTTGACCTTTAATCTTTGTCGGTACTCACGCTCTTGAATTTAATTGTTTCACCGTTTGGACTCTGGATTTTTATCAGAAAAGCAGCATTCGCTTGAATTGAACTAGAAGTAACACATTCCATGATAATTTTTGTTCCGCCGCCAGTCTGATGAGTCCCTGAGGTATCACAAGATACATTTCCGGTACATACCAATAGGATAGTTGAACCCGCTGGGATCAGGTCCAAAGCTTGAGTGGCAAGATTTGGATTGTTTATCGGGGAAACGTTGTTGCGAAATTTGCAGGAACTGAAGTGAAAATTGAACAGTAAAAAAATGGTGGTAAATATCACCGTTCCCAGGGTTCTTCCGAAATTCTTCTTCATAAAAAATGTTTTAATGGTTAAAATTGAATGGTTTAAAAAATGAAAGTTGAATTATATTGTCCTAAGCAATTGCATGTATTTTTTTTTTAATCTGACCTTTCTTCACAATTTGTTGAAGGATTAATTTAGCAAGCACTGAGTCCCGGCACGATTGCGTTTCATTACCTTGGTCGCATTTATCCTAAAGAGGTCAACACATTTGTTATGAAAATCTGGTACAGGTAAGTTTTCAGAGAAGATCGGCCTTGAAAGTTTCCATTGGAAATGTTTTCTATCCCGGCTATGGCGGTATTTGAATTGGAGTTGAAGACTTCTTCTTCCAATAAACCATTTTTGTTCATGCCTTCGCTTTCGAAATAGGAGTACCGGCTAAATAGAGCTTCTTCTCATTTTTTTTCCCAAACCCCTCTGAAGGAGATGTCCGATTATTTGACTGTCAGTATCACTAAAAGAATTAAGGAGATGCATGGGCAATTAGCTAGTTAAAGCCAATTTAGATAAAAAAATTCTCCAAAACAATAATGTTTCTATTTCCCTTCCGCGTTTATGTCAGGACCCATATTTTGCCAGCATTCTGGAATTTGATGACCAAATAGGACGATACGCACGATGAACGAATATGAAGAGTCAATGTTCGAATATAGTACAGTTGAAAATATAAGACCCGCTCTGGGAGAGGGTTTCAAGGGGAAATGTAGCGGACCGGACGGGACTCGAAATCGAGACATTTCCGCATAAGGATCAATCAGTTATATTTTCGGTCGAGTTTTTAGTCGAGGAAGTCGCTAAAAACACTTCTACTTTACATATGTGAATAAGTTCGTACATATCTGGATAAAGCTAATAAAATGTGGCTTTAAAATATGGTGAATTTGCATATTTCTAATAAATACCTCGGAGAAGGAAGCACAGCTGGTAACTTATCCTTCTTCAATTTATTGAATACTGCTCCGAATTGAAAATTGTCGTTTTTGGAGGCGTCTTAATTTTGTGGCTAGCTACAATACAAAGTAGATTGACTTTCTTATACATGCATCAGCAGATTTTGGGAAAAGATTTTGGATACGGTAGTTTGGCTATTTTTTCCGATTTGAATGACAATAGAATGGTCAAAGGAGATTTTCTCGATCACGGTTATTCTGGTGCCTATTCCAATTTCCAGTTTCTTCAGATATTGCAGAAACTCAGGGCTAGTATCCTTTACACCAACAACCTTATAGGTCTTCCCAATATTCACCTCTTCAAGCATAATTCTATTCATTGTCGCCATTTCCCCTTTTGCCGAGGGTATGGGATCCCCGTGTGGGTCATACTGTGGAGAACCCAGAAATTGGTCTAATCGATCTGCCAGGTCGGGATACTGAACATGCTCCAACTGTTCGGCAATATCGTGTACCTGGTCCCACTCATACCCCAATTTTTCAAGTAAAAATACTTCCCACAAACGGTGCTTTCTGATCACGGCAATGGCCACCGTTTTGCCATTTCCGGTTAATTTTACTCCCTTGGTTTTTTCATATACCAGCAATTTTTTCTCCCCCAATTTTTTCAGCATGTCAATGACCGAGGGGGGATTATTATTGAGGGCTTCAGCGATTGCAGTTGGCGTAATTTTCTTAATTCCTTGTCTATCAAGGTTATAAATAATCTTAAGGTAATTTTCTTCTGAAAATGTCTGCATGTCTTATCCTGTTGACTTAAAGATAGAATAAATTATCTATCAATGAAAGTATATGCTATTGGCCAAAATATAATAATTAGGTATGCCTAATTATTTTTATTTAATATACCGATTAATTAAGTTACTTTAGCCTGCCAATTTGCAAGACTTCATGCAGAAAATATTTTTTTTACTCCCTTCACTATTTTGGGTATTCGGACTGGCGGCTCAGTCTCTCAAGGGGAACATCTCTGATTCCGCAAGTCGTCAGCCGTTGGCAGGTGCTTCAGTTTACTTTCCCCAACTTAAATTAGGCGCCATTACGGATATAAACGGAAATTATAAAATAACTCAGTTGCCAAAGGGAGTGTATGAACTGGAGTTGCGTGTCTTGGGCCATGCCGCTGTAACCAAAAGAATCACTATAAATGGTGATCTAACTCTTGATTTTGCCACAACTGTTTCTTCCACCTCATTAAAAGAAGTGCTCATTACAGCCCTGGGAATTTCGACCAGTGTAAGGCGCGCGCCTGTACCGGTTTCAGTGGTTTCGCATGACATGCTTGTTCAGCAATCTTCAACGAATGTGATCGATGCAATAGCCACACAGCCAGGCATCTCAGCAATTACTACCGGTCCGGGTGTTTCCAAGCCGGAAATAAACGGACTGGGATATAACCGGGTACTGACGCTTATGGACGGAGAAAGACAGGAGGATTTCCAATGGGGCGATGAACACGGTATCCTGATCGACCCCTATGCAGTGTATGATGCTGAAATCATCAGGGGCGCCGCCTCTCTTCAATACGGTGCTAACGCCATGGCAGGAGTTGTATCCTTCAAATCGCAACCCTTGGCGGAAAGTGGAACGATACGGGGTAGCATCCAGTCGGAGTACCAAACTAATTTTGGACTCACAGGAAACTCGGTAGATATAGGCGGAAATAAAAATGGTTTTGTGTGGGACCTTAGAGGAAGTTATGAAGCGGCTCACTGTTACCAGGATCCTCACGACGGATATGTGTGGGGAACAGCTTTTATCCAGGGTAATGGCAGAATAGTGCTTGGATTGAATAGGAAATGGGGCTATTCCCGTTTGACGGTGAGTACATTGCACAAACAAATCGAAATCCCTGACGGAAACCGCGACAGCGCAAGCGGTCGCTTTGAGTTCGACGTACCTGAAAATGCTGAATTTCTAAATGGTAAATACGTGCCCGGAACAGGAAAGATCTTTCCAACTCTATCTGATTTCCATTCCTACAGTCCAGACGTTTCCAGTTACCAGGTGCTAAATCATACCGAAGTTTGGTGGCAAAACAGTTTTAATGTCGGAAGAGGAAGGATCGGGGCGGATATAGGATATACGCAGAGCGTGCGGCATGAAATCGACACGGGGACGGTAGCCGAGGAAAATATGTTTGTCAATGATATCCCATACTCCGTTAAATACCAGATAGAAGGTGGAAATTCAGGACTCAAGCTGACTACAGGTTTTAACGGAGTGTATGAATTTATGAATAATGGGCCGGAACCTCCGGCCCCCTATATCGGCGATTTTGAAATACCCGATTACCATATTTTCGATATCGGTGGATATAGCATATTAGGAAAGGATTTTAAAGAGCTCTCCCTGAGTGGCGGATTGCGCTATGATCTGAGAACGATTACCGGGCAGCCCATGTATCTGATTAATTATTACACTCCGCACCAGCTGGAAGTTCCGGCAGGAAAACCCGGCGCCTATACCCAGTTCTCCCCTTTTAGCCAAAGCTATACCGGATTCTCCGGAAGCATCGGGGCAAGCTATCAATTACTAGGACATAATTACTTCAAGTTAAATCTGGCTAAGAGTTATCGCGCTCCTGCAATCAATGAATTAACCAGCAATGAGCTTAACCCAGGAGCTTTTGCCTACGAATTAGGAAATTATCAGCTTAAAGCGGAGCAGGGATATGAAGCGGACCTGGGCCTGGGAAATAATGGCAAGGACTTAAATTTTGAAGTGGATGGGTTTTATAATTATATCAATCACTTTATATTTTCTGACCGACTTGCCAGTAACAACGGGGGAGATTCTATTCTCTTGGGAAAACCGGTTTACAAATACAATTCTGATATTGCTATTATCGAAGGTGTATCGGCGTATTTTGACATACATCCAATAGACACCAAATGGATTGAACTGGATAATGGCTTTACTTATATCTATACCATTCTACCCGGTAAGACCGATTCCACTAAGCATGTACCTTGGACTCCAGCGCCGCGCCTGACTTCAAAAATTAAGTTTAAGCCATCTGACAAGCCAAGCTCGAATTTCCGAGGGTCCTATTTTGAGTTTGGACTGGCAAAATACTGGGCGCAGAAAGACATATACAGCGCCCAATGGACAGAGCTGCCTTCCTACGCCTATACTTTATTTAACGCGGGTATGGGAACAGATTTTGTCAATCCTAAAACTAAGCGTTTAATATGCTCGCTGATTATTAACTGCAGCAATCTTTTCAACATTGCTTATGTAGATCATACCTCACGTCCACAATATTTTTGGTCCTATAACGGCCTGAAAGACCCAACCAATTTTGGCCATATCCCTGCTATAGTTACCAAACAAAGCGATGGAATTTATAACATGGGAAGAAATATAGGCCTTAAACTTATTTTCCCAATTGGCATTGCGGGAAGTAACGCTAAAGCAGCTGGTAAAATATGAAAGGGGTATAGAATCAGAATAACTTAAAACGAAGCGGGGTTTATGACTGAAACAACACAAGTACCAGATAGGGAGGCAGAAATAATAGAACCGTCTTCGCAAAAAGGCTGGCGTAAAGAGCGGATGAGCAATTCCTTGCCTGAGGTATTCTCCACCATCCATGTACCGAAAAACGGAAGTTTTTGGAGAAAGCTTTTGGCCTTCTCGGGTCCCGGCTTAATGGTGGCAGTAGGATATATGGACCCGGGTAATTGGGCCACTGATATTGCCGGCGGAGCCAAATTTGGATATACTCTATTATCGGTAGTTCTCATCTCTAACTTTTTTGCGATTATCCTTCAATACCTGGCCCTGAAATTGGGTGTTGCTACAGAAAGGGATCTTGCCCAGGCCTGTCGGGATCATTACAGTCCGGTAACCAGTTTTTGTTTATGGGTATTGTGTGAAGTAGCGATCGCTGCATGCGACCTGGCCGAAGTAATCGGTTCTGCTTTGGCGTTAAATCTCTTGTTTCATATTCCACTGGCAGTTGGTGTAGGAATCACAGCCCTTGATGTTTTGGTTATCCTGTTTTTTCAGTATAAAGGATTTCGGTTGATAGAAAGTATCGTGGCATCTCTTATTTTTGTAATCCTCGCCTGTTTCAGCTATGAGATCCTCGCCTCACATCCGGATCTCATACCCATCTTGAGCGGCCTGATTCCCAGGCAACAAATTGTCGTTAATCCCTCGATGCTTTATATCGCCATTGGAATATTGGGCGCGACCGTGATGCCCCATAATCTATACCTCCATTCAAGTATAGTTCAAACACGTGATTATGAACGAACCGAAACAGGCAAGAAAATGGCAATAAAATTTGCTGCCATAGATAGTACTGTCGCCCTACTTTTTGCCTTTTTTATCAATGCGGCCATTCTCATAGTAGCTGGGGCTAGTTTCCACAAGACAGGACACCAGGGGGTCGCAGATATCATGGAAGCACATAAATTACTTGCTCCATTATTGGGAGCTACCTTGGCCAGCACTTTATTCGCCGTTGCACTCCTGGCTTCAGGCCAAAACTCCACATTGACAGGAACCCTGGCCGGTCAGATCGTTATGGAAGGTTTTCTGCACATCCGCTTGAAACCTTGGCTACGCAGATTAATTACGAGGGCCATTGCAATCATCCCCGCATTTATAGTGACGGTCATGTACGGAGAGAGGGGGATTGCGAATCTATTGCTGCTCAGCCAGGTGATTCTTTCCATGCAACTGAGTTTTGCCGTTATCCCGCTAATTCTATTTACCAATGACCGCAATAAAATGGGGGATTTTGTAAACAGCCGGGGTACAAAGATCGTAGCCTGGGTAGTTGCAGCGATTATCCTGGTCCTGAATGTATATCTTTTATATGATTCCTTCAAGTAATGAAAATGGCGATTGTGTTGAAAATCGGAAAACCTAACCGTGAGGATGAGCCTGCCCCAAATGGAATAACAATGAGTTGGAAAATCGCCGAATGAGTATAGAATGTTGAATTGAAGACTGCCTGAAGTGTAATTACACATCATTAATAATGACGCACACAGTTTCATAATCTGGGACGTCTATCTTGTTTTTTCTTTTGGACCTGACTTTCTTCTTCTCGTGGGTCTTTTGATAGGTTTAATTTTTTAAGCACTTCGATTGCTCTTTCATCATTCTGCCTTTGATAAGTCTTTCTTACTTCATCCATTGGATCGAGTGACTTAACAGAAAGTAATGGATTGTTCTGGAGTGCCATCACCCTCCTCCTATAACTGGCGGGTGTTTCACCCACTTTTGATTTGAAGATCCGGTTAAAAGCTGCTTCGGATTGATAGCCAACGTTGCTGGCTACCTCGATGATGTTTGTTTTGTTACCGGATAGCAACTCCTTGCTTCGGAGGATGCGCCAGTTGGTGAGGTAGCTAAGGGGTGTTTCGCCGACTAACTTTTTAAAGTCCTTGCTGTATAAGGAGCGTGACATACCTACGGCCTTGGCAAGTTGATTCAGCGTCCAGTCTTTGGCGGGTGCTTCATGCATCAGTTTTAATGAACTACTGATTCGTTCATCTTTTAGCGCCAGCAGGAATCCACTTTTAATATTAGTGCGCTGCAAATACGACCGGATGATTAAAATGAACAACACTTCGGCTAGGCGGCCCAGTAGTACCTGGCTGCCCGGCTTGCCGGTGAATACTTCTTCGTTCATAAAGCCGGCCACTTGTTGCAGCCACAGGCTCACTTCTATATTGGTGTTGTCCATCCATATTACCCGCGGCAGCGATTTTACAAACGGGTGCATGGTGCTGTTGGGAAACTCAAAGTGTCCGCCTATCATTAGCGTTTCATCGTCCATGCCCTGGAACATGGGTTTGCCGCTGGCCCGCGCCTTTAAATATTGCGCCGCCGGTACACACCGGATGCCGGGCGCGCAGGATATAGTATGGTTGCTGCCATGCGGCACCAAAACAAGGTCGCCCACCTTCATTTTTATCATTTTGCCGCCTGGTATTTTTACGTAGCAGCTTCCCTTTAGTAGCCGCCAAAATTGCGACGCTTCGTCCTGCGCAATTTCGATGCCCCAAGGCGCGGTGAAACTTATTTTTTGGTAAACAATGGCCTTTAGTTTAACGCTATCCAATATATAACTGAGTGGATCCATGGCTTGAAATTATGGACGATTGAGCAAATTTAATGGACTATTAGATACTAAGAGTCTTTTTTTGGGGTTTAACTTTGCACCAAAATTAAATACTATGACAACACAACAAGTAGCCGACCAGTATTACGAGTTGGCCAAACAAAACAAGTGGCTGGAAATATGGGAAGAACTTTATAGCACCGATGCCGTGAACCGCGAACCGGAACACGCCATTGCCCAAGGTATACCCACCGTTACTAAGGGCATGGAAGCTATAAGAGCCAAATCAGCGGCACGAAGAGCGCTGATAGAGGAACTACACAGCCAGTATTGCAGCGCGCCGGTTGTATGCGGCAAATTTTTTAGCGCCGGTATGGCCCGCGAGGTTACCTTTAAAGGCAAGCCACGCTTGAAGTTGGAAGAAATTGGAGTGTTTGAGGTGAAAGATGGTAAGATAGTGCTGGAGCAGTTTTTTTATTAAGCGTAAATTGAAAATTCATCTTTTGCCTTCGACGAACCCGCTCTTTTTTTGCTCATACGCCGCTGAAGGCTTGTTGGGTAATCGCATAATCCCTCCAATTTTTTGTCGAGTAAGTAGTCGAGTGGGATTATGTTCACCTTTGTAAGGGTAGCAAGAGCAGGAAGGCCAACTTTGATATAAAATACGGAAATATAGCCCCTTAACTGTACAGATTCGTACAAAAAAGAACGGCTCACTACTAACGGTGACCGCTATCTGCGGACCGGACGGGACTCGAAGTCGAGACATTTCCGCTTAAGGATCAATCAGTTATATTTTCAGTCGAGTTTTTAGTCGAGGAAGTCGGCAAAAACATCCATTTCCTTGCTATGTGAACAGTATCGTACGTATCTGAACAAAGGTATAAATTTCTAAGCTTTAAGACTCATTTTCCTGAAAACCTTAGTAAGGAATTTTTCCGATTCATTTAATGATAGGCCCCGGGATAATGGGCGCATATTCACATGCAGAGTTTTTTAGTGAATTCGACTGAATTCATCCTTAATTCCACCTTTTAGGTGGCTGAAAATTCAATTTTTTTTATGTTTTGTATCGGGAAGTGACCAAGCCACGATAGATGCGTGTTCCCTGCGGAGTACATTTGTTCTCACATTATTTCATTTGCCTTTTGTAGCTCTTCTTCGCCTTTAGTAGCGTTTTATTCGCTATTAAACTGTTACCAAATTCAGATTCGAATAAGGGTTTGTATGTAGTCGCCAGATTATGGGTACTAATGATACGGATTCTAAGTCACTTACCGAACACAGCAAGTCGCTGCGGTCAATCATCGATTCATTAAAAATTGAGGTATCCTGCACAAAAATAGACTGGCGGAAGAATGCAGAAAGTAAAAAAAAGTAAACAGAGGGTTTGATAAAGTTGTTGCCTGATCAAAATGTCCGGAAGCCGGCTCGCAACGGATCTGTTACTGAATCCCCTTTTTACTATTTATTTGGTTTGACGGTCCTATTATGTGTCACTATGAAGCGGTATTATAAACAATGATAGAAACCCAAAATAAATTTAGTCAGGATATTTTACCTAACTCGTCTAATAGTTTCTGTGGCTCTACTCTTTTTGTATAATTCCCATAGGCAAAAGTAAATCTGATAATTCCTTTCCGGTCAATGATAAAAGTCGCAGGAACCGGTATCTCGCGTTTGTTCACACCGTTGAAGACCGAAATATCCGCACCGAGCTTTTTGCCTACCTCGGCCACATGATCAGACTGACAGAATACAATATGATATTGCTTCGCGACCAGATTGTCAAAATCGCTCAGTACATCAAATTCCAATGAATGCTTTACTTTCATGGACATCGAATAATCGGGTGTATTTGGGGATACCGCTATCAATGTTGAATTATGTGCTCTGATCTGTGGCAATATTTCCTGAAATAATTTTAATTGGAGATTGCAATAAGGGCACCATATTCCCCGGTAAAAGCTAATTACCACGCTGCCTTTATTTAGAGCGTCCTGAAGTGATATCAAATTGCCGACAGCGTCTGGCAAAGTAAACAGAGGAGCTTCCATGCCTGGCTGCAAGGCATTTTTTGCAACTTCGGAAATACCAAGATCCTCTGCTTCCTTCGAAAATACAGATAATATTTCAGCAGGAGCCGCAGTTTTCATTTGCTCTTTAAGTAAGGCTACCTGCTCACTAAAGGAAGGTATATTTATCTTTGTGTTTGTTTTCATTTTATAGAGGGTTTAGAAAATACGATTTATTTTTTTTATCCAGGGATCAGAACTTTTCCAATAATGAATTGATTGAAGGCCGGTGAGTAATGTCCTTATCAAAATGGACAAAAGTGACTTTACCAGAGTCATCAATCACATAAGTTGCCGGCACAGGCAGCACATGGTCCTTATTACCATTATTTTTTTCAAGATCAACGCCGTACTTATTCATTTTGGATAAAGTAGTGTCGTCGACTGTATAATTGACCTGGTAATCTTTCATTATCCGGTAGTTTTTATCTTGTATGATGGAAAACGAAGCTCGGGTTTTTTCGATCGTTTTGCTGATGTTTTCTCCGGTTTCAGGAGTCACACCAATTACATAAGCTCCCTTATCTATTAACAATTGTAACGAATCTTGCATGCGCTGAATGTACCTATTGCAATATGGACACCATTGTCCGCGATAAAAAAAAAGGACCACTGCTTTGTGAGACTTAAGCAAATCCTTCAGATTAATTGTTTTTCCATAATTATCCTTTGCCGTAAAATCAGGCGCTATGGCTCCCTCTTTTAACCCTGTTTGCGCGGTAACCTGTAAAGACGAAGATATTACGGATACTATAAATAGAAATTTTTTCATTTTTTAAATTATGGTTGTCTGAAAAAATTATTTGCCGGCTTTTATTCTATTTTACGGCCAACAATTCAACTTTCTCTATGACGGGATCCTTGGCAAGTAATTCCGGCGCTTTTGCCATCAGTGCTTTTGCAATTTCTCCGCCCAAATGAGCCCTTCGCCCTTCTTCATGTTCGAAAGTATCAAAGATGCCAAACGTAGAAGGTCCTAGCTTTAACGCGTACCAGCTAATCGTATCCTTTTCCTGTTCTGCTAATGACAGTGCACTCTTAATGAAGTCTGCGACTTCCTGTTCTTTTCCTGGTTTAGCTTCCAATCTTGCCAACAATGCTAATTTTACCATAATTTTTAATTTTCTTAAGTGAATGATCTATGAATGTGTTGTTCGTTTTTTTATAATAAGCTAGTAGTCACACCTCCATCTACGGATAGGTTTTGCCCTGTTATGTAAGAAGCTTTGTCCATCGACAAGAAGGCAACCGCAGCGGCAATTTCTTCATCATTCGCTATCCGGTTTAAAGGTGTTCTTGCAGTTATTTTATCCACCTTTTCCGGCTGGGCTAAAAACTCTTTTGTCAATGGTGTGGATGTAAACCAGGGTGAAACACTGTTTACCAGGATACCGTACCTCGCCCACTCACTGGCCAGGTTACGACTTAATTGTATTAATCCTGACTTTGCCATCCCATATGGTGCACCTGTTTGTACATCAAAGGAACCGGCAACAGATGCGATATTAATAATAGATGACTTGCCGCTTTTTTGTAAAACGGGAAACAATATGCGACAAAACTCAAAAGGTGCAATGAGGTCGGTATCCATAACACGGAGATATTCTTCTGCAGTATATTCTTTAGTAGGTTTCCGGATATTAATGCCTGCATTATTCACCAATATGTCTAGCTTTCCCCAATTGCTTGTTATCCAATTAGCTATCTTACTTCGATGCGCTGCATCTGTTACGGAACCTGAAAGGATATGAGTCTTAAAGCCCTGACTTTGAAATTCCTGTTGTGCAGCCAGTAAATCGGATTCATTCCTGCCAGTGAACAGCACCTCCGCACCCAATGCAACGAATTCACTTACAACAGCTTTTCCAATGCCCTTCGATCCTCCTGTTACGAATGCCTTTTTATGTTCTAAATTCCAGTTTTTCATTTAATGATGTGGTAACAATTTATAGATTGCAATAATTGTCCCCTATTAATAATCCGGAAACTTACATGGCATGGTTGAGTAACAAGTGCTTTAAATCAATGGCACAAAGTTAGATCTTCAGGGTGAGCCAATGAATAGAGAAATTTCCTGAAGAATTGTAATTATTTCCGGGAAAATAACTAATTGATAAATATTCTTACTAACAAAGAAATAAGTATTCAGTTGAACTTGCTCTATTTAGGTATTGCTGCCTCAAATCATTTAGCAAATAAGAAAGGGGGCTACTCCTTTCTTATATTTCAAAAAAACATCTACTAGTTGTGCCTCGAAGAATCTTTCGACATTTTGTTGGAAGACATTTTTTCCATTTTATCATCGGACATCTTATCCATTTTATCATCGGACATTTTATCAATCTTATCGCTATCCAACTTATCCGTTTTCTTTTTGCTCATCTTACCATGAGATTTTTTACCTGCCGACATTTTGTCCATTTTGTTGTCATCCATTTTAGTAGTGTCGCTTTGAGGTTGATGGACATTGGTTAGAGGCTTAGCTTGAACACTAACTGTAAAAAAAGTTGCAATTACAGCGGTCACAAGGCCTTTTGACAAATTTGATGCTAATTTTTGAGCTTTCATGTTTTAATATTTTTTGTTAACATTTCCCCTATAGTCTCTATTCTAAAACAAACCTTACAAATTATATAAACTATTTTTTGAGTTCTTTTTCAATGCGATTTTGCAATTCCTTTTTAACATTTTCGTCTAATTTTCCTTCAGCATTCTGAGCAGTGCTAAAAAGTTGATGTGCCAAATGATTTATAAGAATGCTCTGTCGTTCGAAAATTCTGCAAAAGGAACAGCCGGCCAAATGAATTCTTAATTCGATTTTCTCACGGAATGTCAATTTTGTAATCTGCTTCTTTTCAATGAGAAAAGTGGCCTGTTTACAGTTGTATGAAATTTTCTTTAACTTGTTCATAATCGTAGCTTTAAATCCAGTTTTTTTGAAGGCATGCCCTTAAGTTAAGCTTAGCACGGTGAATAATTACCCAAAAATTGGAAGGAGTAACTTTCAATTCACTGCAAATCGCTTCGGTTGGCTGATCCTCCATATGTTTCATGGTGAAAACTGCTAACCATAGTCCAGGTAGTCTATGCAAACATTTTTGAAGAATCTGCATGAATTCTTTATTCACCATCGGGTGCTGATCCTCAATGCCAAACAACCGGGGCCTGTGCGTTACTTTCCAATGACCGTCTCCGGGTTCAAAAAAATCCTGCTGTTCTTGCTCAGCCTGCAACAGGTCGGTTACCCTTGCCGACAAAGACGATTTTTTGCGGTAAACATCTACGATTTTATTTTTTAGAATTGCAGTAAGCCAGGTATTTTCAGAACTCCGCCCTTCAAATTTGTCCATTCTTTCCAGTGCAGCTAAAAAAGTTTCTTGCACTAGATCCCTGGCTAGTTCTTCATCATCTATACGGCTGATTGCATAGGTATACAGGTAGTCGGCATACTTGCTTACCCAGTTATGCGGATCAATTGAATTTGCTATCTGGACGTCTGATTTGTCTTTTTCGCTTTGCATTGATGAATTCTTGTAAATCCTATAAATGAGTATTCTGACTAAGGATTGGTCGGTTTATACGCAAAATCCTTACTGATTTTCTATATTTTTTTGTAAGGTTTTCATTTTATCTCCGACTAATTAAAAAAGTTTACTTAATCTATTATAATAAAAGAAATGAAACGAATATCTATCTTATGGATTATCAGTAGTCTAAGCTTAATTGTGATAGCCGCAAACGGAATTATCGATAACAGGCATTTAGATGTTAAATATAAAGCAAACCATCAAATGAAGGGATTTGCTGTTGTGGAATTGTTTACCTCTGAAGGCTGCTCCAGTTGTCCACCTGCCGATGATCTGGTAGCCAAAATACAAAAGGAAAATAATGATCTGCCAGTCTACATCCTTGCATTCCACGTGGATTACTGGAACAACCTGGGATGGAAAGACTCATTTAGTAGCTCAGCTTTCTCAAAAAGGCAGAACCAATACGCTGATTGGTTAAATCTCCGATCGGTTTATACGCCTCAGGTTATTGTAAACGGCAGAAAGGAATTTGTAGGATCTGATGAAGGTTCATTGCGAAATGCGATAAAAGCGGGTCTACAAAAAGTTTCCTCTGCTCAGGTAACTTTGAATGATGTACAAATAACGAAGCAACAGGTGAATCTAAAATACCAAACAGAGGGTGTAGCAACTCATAGATCGCTAATTTTAGCTGTTATTCAAAAATCGGCAACAACTGAAGTAAAAAGGGGAGAAAATGGTGGGCGAACACTATCTCATGTGCAGATAGTTCGTAGATTGCAGACCATTGATTTAGACAAGAGAAATGACGGAAACTCTCATTTTGACTTACCAGAGGGCCTGAATCCGGAGAATTCGGAATTGATTGCTTTCCTGCAAAATAATTCTACGGGCGAGATTATAACAGCCACCAAAGTTCGTTTTGGTTCATCCTCACCAATAAATAAATAAGTTGAGAAGGTTCAGAATAATAGATTGAATAAAATGCAAACTATTGAGAGATATGAAGGTTATTAAGGAAAAACATCCTTTGGTCATGCGCTGGACGCATTGGGTTAATTTTCCCATTTTGACGATTATGATCTGGAGCGGTATGCTTATTTACTGGGCAAATGACGTCTATTCCGTAACACTTTTCGGCCATACTTTTGTACGCTTTTTTCCTGACTGGTTTTATAAGTTATTGCATATTCCTTACCGTTTGGCCGAAGGGATGGCATACCACTTTTTGTTCATGTGGTTCTTCACCTTGAACGGATTTTTTTACATATTGTATACTATTTTGTCCGGCGAGTGGCGTGACCTAGTTCCCCAAAGAAAATCTTTTAAAGAAGCGTGGCTGGTTTTGTTACACGATCTCCATATCCGGAAAACAACACCGCCGCAAAATAAATATAATGCAGCTCAGCGGATCGCTTATACAGCCATCATTGTCATGGGGTTTGGCTCTCTTGTAACCGGGCTGGCTATTTATAAGCCTGTTCAATTCTATTGGCTGACTTGGATTTGCGGGGGTTATCATTTCGCAAGGATAGTGCATTTTGCCCTAACATTGGGCTATGTGCTTTTTTTTATCATTCACGTCGTGCAAGTTACCATTGCCGGATGGAACAATTTCAGGTCAGTCATCTCTGGTTTTGAAGTGTTGGAAAAGCCTTCTCCGGTTGTGGTGGAGATGGCCGTTGAAGAGACGAATTCAACAATAGACCAAGACCATATCGCCGATCAAAAGATGGATGATCAAATCCATCCTGCAAAAAACATACAATGAAAATGTCAATAAAAAAAAAGGAAAAGAAATTACTTACTGTTGAACAAAGGATAAAAAGGAGAAATTTCATATCATTCGCTACTTTTTTTGCGTTGGGAGGTGCTGTACTTGGGGGCTGGAAATGGCTTTACAATTCTCTTGACGAAACAACAGGAATCACGGCAGGCACGCGCAAACCTTTAAGACGGGCCTTGAACAAGACCGAGCTCTTTTTTAGGAATTTCTTTAGCAATAACCATTTGGTTCGAACCTATCCGAAGTCTATGGCAACTAAGAAGGTGAGGGTTAATGCCCATATCGGCATAGAAAATGAGGGTTTCAAACCTGAAAGCTGGCAACTTGTAGTGGTAAAGGGCACCGGCGATATCCTGAATTTAACCATTGAAGAAATTAAAAGTCTCCCGAAAACAGAAATTGTCTATGATTTTAAATGTGTTGAGGGCTGGGATCAAATCCAGCATTGGGCTGGTGTAAAGTTTGTTGATTTTGTATCTCATTTTAATTTGGAACAACAGGCTAAGATGCAATATGTGGGTATGGAAACGCCAAACGGAAAATATTATATAGGTTTAGATATGGAGAGTGCCTTGCATCCGCAGACCCTATTGGCATATGAAATGAATGACCAGCCTTTAGCGCTTGAACATGGTGCGCCGCTTCGGTTGATTGTACCGGTTAAGTATGGGATTAAGAACCTGAAGCGTATTGGGACGATCACATTCAGCAATCAGCGTCCGCGTGATTACTGGGCTGAGCGGGGATATGATTATTATTCAGGCCTATAAACAAAAAAAATCGACATAAGGATTTATTACGTATCTATTTCAATAGGTAAATCTTTTTACATCGACTTTTAGTTTTTAAATCATGCAAAAATAAAATATGAAAAAGTTATATTTAATAATTTTACCTTTCATGATGCTGGCAATGAATGCCTGCAGCCAAAACCATTCTACTAATCAATCAGCCAACAACTCAGAAGATACTAAAACCTTTCCCGGTGCCAAAACTGACAGTTACTGGAAAAAAATCCTATCTCCTGAAGCTTATGAGATCATGGTTCAAAAAGGAACAGAAACACCGTTTAAAAATCCTTATTGGGATAACCATGAAAAGGGAATATATGTCAGTGCAGCAACCGGTAAGCCGATATTCAGTTCGGAAACTAAATTCGAGTCCGGCACCGGCTGGCCAAGCTTCTATCAGCCAATCGATCCAAATGCCATTATGATTGTTGAAGATAACTCTTATGGTATGGTTAGGAACGAAGTAGTGGAAAGAAGCACCGGGTTACACCTGGGTCATGTTTTTAATGATGGCCCTGCTCCAACAGGCAAACGGTATTGCATGAATTCCTATGCATTTAAGTTTATTCCATCAAAATAATTTAATTAAATCTCAAATTTGAAATAATGAAGAAGTTAAGTATCTACCTGTTGAGTTTTATAATTTTTTCAAGTTGTATCAATGGTCAAACGCCTGCAGATCAAATGGGTTTTGCCAGTTTACCGGCTCCTGCAAAGGGGGAGGGGGTGGCAACCTTTGCGGGCGGATGTTTCTGGAGCCTATCCGAAGGGTTGTCCGAGTTAAGAGGCGTCAATAAGGTTGTAGCCGGGTACGCCGGGGGCACCGTCAAAAGCCCGACCTATGAGGACGTATGTACAAAAACGACTGGCCACGCAGAATCCGTCCAGGTTTATTATGATCCGGCCGTAATTAGTTATGCTACGCTAGCCGAGTCATTTTTCTATGCCCATGACCCTACAACATTAAACCGGCAAGGCCCAGATGAAGGCACGGATTACCGTTCCATTGCTTTTTACCGTAATCCTGAAGAAAAAGGGATTTTAGAGGAAATCATTGCAAAGGTTAATCTTTCGCATCACTATAATAGACCGATAGTTACCCAGTTATTACCTTTTACAATATTATATCCGGCTGAAAAATACCACCAGGGATATTTCAGGACCCACATGGATAATCCCTACATACAAAGTGTTTCTGTTCCTAAAGTTGTCAAATTGCGCGAAGCGATGGCTGATAAATTGAGGCCTGAGTTTCAACATAAAGCCAGCTAGGAAGATTATATGAACGATCTTTTAATAGTACCTGCTCTCCCGCGGCTACCATTGAGGCGTATTCAAAACCAATTCCTGGCTCCTCCTAAAAGAGCAAAAAAGAAAATGTTGCTTTGTATGAAAAGGCGTGATATGATCCTCCGTAACACATTGTATTTTGGTAAATCCCCTGGACAACTCTTCCGTCAACAGCCGTTCGTCGTAGCGCTTAACCGGCAGGCCGCTGCACCGATCAGGCCACTGATCGGAGAACGTGCCAACAATCGCATATCCCCCGCTTTGACACCATCCCTCGCTATGGATAAGTAGGCTGTGATCTGGTCCCCCGTTGTCAGGAAATGAAATGCCGCCCGGTCATGCCATAGGTCAAAGGAGGTCTCTGGCTGAAATGCGGTAATATCTTGCTCCACCCATTTTACTTTTGCCGCGCGATCTCCCAGGCGTAGTCTGGCCCTGTCCAGAGCCGTCCCGGATATATCGAGCATAGTAACGTCTTCAAAGCCTTCATCGAGCAAGAAATCGACGAGTTTGCTGTTCCCGCCTCCTATATCGATTATCCTGACAGTTTTAGGCAATTGAAAGCTTTGAATGAATTCAAGAGAGGTAACAGGCACTTCCTCCGTCCAACTTACCTCATGGCGCAACCGCTCCGGCGCGCTTTGCCTGATTTTCCTAGTCATGTTCGCGGCCGATCGTCGAAAGGAGTAGACTGGTTATTTTATTTCGAACTTCGTAACTTTGCAGCATTTAATAACACAGATAAAATAATTTACCATGTCAGCGAAGGATGATAAGATGAACCAGTTTATTTCTGCCATGTTCAACCTGACAAGCGCAATAAAATGCGAGTCGGAGCATTGTTGTGAGTTATGCGGAGATGTCAATGAAAAGGAACTAATGATAATCGTCTTTGTAGGAGACAATAAAAGTGTCAAAATGAGCGAGATAGCACATAATCTAAAAGCGCCGTTAAGCACGCTTACAAGTATTGCAGACAAACTCGTTACAAATAAATTCCTGGTGCGTCATAACTCTGATGAAGACAGGCGCGTGGTGAAAGTTGCTCTTGGTGGAAAAGGTCTGGATTCTTACAAAACGTTTTTAACCCGGAAGAAAGCAATGACAAAGAAAGTCCTTTCACACTTCAACGAGAAAGAGCATAATACATTGATCTACCACATCAGTAAACTTGCTGCCGCAATAGTGTCTTAAAAATAAAAGGCAAAAAAATTTAGTTATTAAGTACGAACTTCGTAATATTGCAATATCGAATTAAAATATAATAAAAGCGCGCCCCTTGCGGTGGTTTAAACAAAATCAAATTAAATTATAATTAACTCATCAAATTCTTAAGCACATAAAATATATAATTACTGTAATTAAAAAATAGAAAAATGAACGAAAGTATATTAATAACCGGAGCAAATATTGGGCTTGGCAAAGAGACTGCCCGCCAGTTAGCATTGAGAAAAGAAACAAAAAAGGTAATTCTTTTCTGCAGAAATCAAGCGAAAGCCGAGGTAGCAAAAAAAGACCTTGAAGCGGAAACGGGTAAAAAGATCTTTGAAATTATTATTGGGGATGTTGCTGATGCAGATTCCGTAAGAAAAGCAGTAGAAAAAATAAAGGAATGTATTGATGCAGTAATTTTGAATGCGGGTGGAGTAGTTGGCAAAACGGCTGCGAAAATTACGCCTTCCGGTATGAATGACTTAGCTGCTACGAATATTTTAGGTCATGTGATCTTAGTGGAGGAATTAATTAAACATGATAAGTTAAAAAAAGCAGTACTATCAGTCAGTGCGGAAGCTGTACCGGGAGTAAAGATGCTCGGAATGAAACCGGTTGCCATGAAGACTTCTTCTGTAGATGAGTTTGCTGCTGTTCTTGATGGATCATATTTTGGTGATAAGTTCGAAGCAATTCAAGCATACGGATATGTCAAATATGCAGCAACAATGTGGACCTTATCAATGGCAAGAAAATATCCTGACCTCAAATTTGTTGTTGTAAGTCCCGGGAACACAAAAGGAACTCAGGCACCAAATAATCTTCCCCCGGCAATGCAATTTATGTTGAAGTATTTTATGATGCCTGTTGTATTCCCATTGATAGGGGGAATGGTGCATAAGCTGGAAGTAGGTGCAAAACGCTTTGTAGATGGCATTTCGGATGAGCGATATAAAAGCGGCGTTTTTTATGCAAGTAAAGAGGGTAAGTTATCAGGGGAGCTGGTTGACCAGAGCAGTTTTTATACTGATTTGAAAAATACTACATTTCAGGATAACGCTAATAAAGCAATTCACCGTTTTATAAAATAGTAATGCGTCCGCATAAATATTACTTTACAACAAGCTGAAGATTGCCATGCAGAAGGGCGTAGCCTGCAATACACTGAAGAAATACCTGGCCGCATTCAAATGTGTCAGGACAGCCTCTAATTAATTGAAAAGCAATTTATAAAGTCGGGAAGACAGGATTGTACCCTATCAATAGCTTAGGTTGATTGTTATAAAACCCGAATCAATGAAACCTATTTAGAAAGGCTACATTTGATTTATCACCGTAAAGCGGTTCTCCATAATAATCGTGCAAGGCGTTTCTGGCATAGTCTTTCTCATCCGCCTCCACCGCTCCGGCTGTTTCTACGATCTTATCGACGACATCCGAGAGTGACAAAATCGCGTAGTACCCGTTGGCGCTGTTTGAAGTTGGGAATAGGAATATGGTTATTTCCTGCTCAAGTTGATGAGAATGCCTGCTATTTTCAATAGCATCCTTAATAACTTGCCAGTCTTCAGCATGTAAGAAATAAAGTTTTGCATCTCTTGTCATGGGAAGTGTTTGTACGAATGCAAGGTACACAGAAAATGAGAGCAATTTTACCGGTTCTTTAGTCCTGATTCCTGTCCGCCTCGTACATAACGACATTAATAAGCACGATCAATCATTCGTGCAGATTGGCGATTTCATCCTTAGCGAGTACCGGAATATGAATTAATCCCGCGACTTCTTTCCTCTGCTTGCCTGCTAGGCGCCAGTTGGATACTCATCCTACAAATTATCCTATAGTTAAAATTTGTCGTACTCGAAACAGTCTTAATTTTAGGGCTGACCACATTTCTACTCCGATGCCATAATTCGGGCCGGGGGCCGCTTAAGCCGCGTCCCCGCCTGTCAGGAATATAAACAGTGAATTCGCTGGCTAAGGCTTGACCAAGTTTCATGAAATTTTGGGGAGCCATCATTCCGCCATGCAATAGAATAACTCCGGGCCCAATGCAGAACTCACTGTAGCCAATCCTTGTTCCATCTTTTGATATGACCTAACCAATAGTGAACCTTATTTGTGTCCGATTAAGTCTAAGCCATTACAATTAAATTCTTACTGGGTCACTTTCCCCCTCATGCGGCAATCGTAAAATCTTTTCATAGTCATAGTAATGAGCCCCCCCAATCTTTGCAAATAGAATGGTTCCTATGTTCTTTAAGTGTTGCCACGTTCCATAGGAGATCTTTAGGAATTTGCACACTTCATGAGATTTGAGCCAATTTTTGGGAGTGATTTGCAAATCGCCTTTGATGATTTCTGTTAGGTCCATAATGAGTTTTTGCCGGAACCGGTCCAGATCCCGCCAGGTGAAGAGGGTGTATTCATTTGAGAGTGGAGTGATCAAGTTCATCTGGTTTTTATTTATGAATTGATCTTTCCATTACACTACTTTTCTTGCCCTACTAAATCAAAAATAAAGGTAAACAGAAATGTTTCGGAAGACCGGTGCAACACATTAAAATATTAATTGGCTCCTTCACAATCTTTTTCTAAAAAATTCTAAGATTAAATAACCAAGAAGAGCAAAAATGATGGCAATTGTAAAATTGGGCAATGTTAAAATATCTTTGAGAGCCCATAATAGACCATTTTTTTGTCCCAATCCTGAACGGTCAAATTCTCCCATTAAAAGATTTGAATAAAAAAGAAAGATAACAAAACAGACTTCAAGAATAGACCTCCTAAAATAGGTCAATTTTTTTCGTCTTTCCAGGTCTCGTTGTTCCTCAGGCATTCTCCAAATATAGAAGTATTATTAGGCTAAGAGCCGAATTACGTCAAGATTAATTCCCTATCAATTTAAGAACATCTTCAGAAGTCTCAATTTAAATTCGGTGTTATAATACGTAATCGTCTAAATATAACCCAGGCCTAATCGTCGTTACTCAGATGATATATTCAAGTTCACTTTTTCGTAATCTATTCTTTCTGCCGGAAACTTGTTGCAGAAAAAATAGCCGCAATAGTTTTAGATAACAAACAATTAGAATGGTGGACATATTTACTGAAATTCAGATAAGATGTCCAGTTGCGATGGTCTCGGAATATATTTTCATCAAAATAATGCCGAGAAAAGGCAATCAAAAAGACCTTGAGTAGCTAAGAACAATGCTTGAGAAATAACAGTTAATTCTCTTCATCCGTTATCTTACCATTCAAATGATCGATTTTATAGACTTCATTTAAATACCAGTCTCTCACGTGATCATACAAGGAATGTTTATCTATTAAGCTGGAAAATAGACTCGCTGTCATCCCAGCCAGCATCAAATAGAAGACAACACTATGCCTGTCTGTCATTTCAAGTACTAAAATAGCGGAGGTAAATGGTGATCTGGTAACCCCAGTAAGGAAAGCTACCATACCAGCGAGGACCAATATATTGGCATTTGCACCGGAAAAGTTAAACGTTTCCGCGACTAATGCCCCAACGGTAGCCCCAGCACCTAAGGATGGAGCAAATATTCCCCCCGCAGCGCCGGTCGTAAAGGATACAATCGAACCGATGATTCTGAAAATAGGTAATGCAAATCCGACATGTTTATCCTGTGTAAATAAAGCCTGGGTCATTTGTTCTTTGCCAGAACCTAAAATGCCCAAATTGAAAAAATAAGCAATAACCGCTATTAATAAACCACAGCCAATGACATAGAGTATTTGCGAGCTTTTATGTTGTAATGTTCGTTTCCAGTTTAATATCCTTAAAATGATCACGCTCATTATACTTCCTGCAAAACCTGCAATACATGCAACCAGTAGCACGAATAAAAACAGCTTTTTGGATACATTATTTACGTCTGGATACCCAAGATATAAATAGGGCCCTAGAATACCCTGTGCTGTAATACCAGCTATAATCACACCGGTAAAAAGTGCAATTTTAAAATAACTGATATGGGTTTTTGCAAGTTCTTCAACTGCAAACACCATTCCCCCTAATGGTGTATTAAAAGAAGCTGCAAGACCGGCTGCAGCCCCCGTCATGATCATGTTTTTCTTAGAAACCTTAGGCCATGATTTAGGAAGCAGATTGTTGACTATTCTGAATATACTCCCGGCTATCTGCACAGTTGGGCCTTCTCTTCCAATAGCTCCTCCGCCCAATATCATTAACAGGGTTGACAAAACCTTTATAAAAATTACTTTTAAACTCAGTAATTTATCTACAAGATGATTATATTTCGGATTGGCCAGATCAATTGCAGCCATTACTTGTGGAATGCCACTTCCTGCGGCTCTTTCTTCAAATTTCTTCACCACCCACCAAGCAAGCACGAAACAAAAAGGAGTTAAAATAAATAATAACAAAGGATGGCCAAGGATCATGGTATGAGATAAAGTCTCGACGTAAATAAATACTTTAGTATAAAGTACAGCAGTAAGACCTACTAAAAGAGCGGCTGTCCAAAAGGGAAAGGCTTGTAGCACATTCATCCGCACCTTTTCATTGTAAAGTTTGCCCAGAAATAATCTGAACCATCTGTCATTGCGGTTTTTTATCATTTGAATTCTGAATATGAATTTCGAAGGTAAATGAAATCCGAAGACTCCATAACGATTTTGCATAACCTGGACGACCTTAATGTTCTAGCGGAATAAATAAATTAAACTTCCTAATGTGATCGGCATTGTAAATACTATGAATGATAATTGTTTTATGAACAAAATTTTCCGTTTTTTTTGGGAACGCTTTATCGGGATGAGGAGAAATTAGCTACGAAATAAAGTAAAAGGACAATTAGAATTAACTCAGAATCGTAATTCTTTTATTCATAAATTTTGGGATGCCTTGCAAAAAAAGGAATTAAAAATACTGCGAGGAGGCAAGTGATGATTTCTATGCCTAGGCTAAGGCCCCTCAGACCGGAAAGCAAAGCCCCTCCATTTCTCCGGGTATCCAGGAAAGTAATCAGTACGAGAGCAGCCAACAAAGCCGTGATAAAAAATATAAACCAATTCAAGCCTTTAGGTAAATGCCTTTGCACCAAGAAATAGGCATATCCTCCCATAGTTAACAAAATTGGAAATCCAATAAAAATCGAAAGGGGCATAATAATTTCGGCAGTCTCAAAACCAGTAATTTCTCTATACACAATTGTGTAGACTACATTCAACACGGCAGCAATAATGCCAGTTAATAGTCCGGACAGAATGGCTTTGGAAAAAGAGACATCGCTTATCGGCTTATTCATAATTGTAAAGGTAACGTTTATTACTAGTTGTTTGACTAGCACTAAAAAAAACGAGAATCAATTGGTTCTCAATCTTTGTTAACTATTTTATTCAATCAATAATTTCAAATGGGACCGCTCTTCCTAAATGTGTTTGGTATTAAGGTGATTCCCATCAGCACCGTGAAAGACTTTGTCACATCAAAATCTTTTCAAGTTGCGAAGCTGAATGATCACATCTATTTTCATTTGATATTATTGAACATTTATCGGTTTAAATTGAAACATATTGTTACCAAGTAGGATCAGCATGAGATTTCCACTTCAAGGCGCTCTCAGCTTATCCATATTTCCTTGGCAGTAATCCCTTAAATCTTCAAAAAGACTTGGTTATGCTTTTCATAAGGCAAGGATAATTTTTGATGATTTATTTAACTATTATTTGGATTGTCGCAGACAATCTACTTCCATAGGACCGATGAATACCATCGGCAAACTGAAGAGTAAGGCGGTGTTTCCCCGGGGATAAAATAACTGTTGCAACGGTTTGGCCCTTCCCAAAATGCAGATGTTTCCCATCCTTTTTTATCACTTCTCCTGCTGCAACTGAATCTCCCGCATCAATAAGGAGATGGTGATGCCCTTCGCCGGAGATGATTGCACCTGCAGAATCGACCTTAATGTTTTTAACGCCCATTTCAACCTTGATTGGTGATTTTATAGGTTGCCCGTCTCTAAGGTTCTTAAAATAGACTTTTGCCCCCACAGGGATGGGGGGTAATGTGGCTTCCATTTTTAATGAATCTACAGCATGTTTCATAATTGTATCAGTCGCCTTGACTGTTGCAGAATCAGACGAGGTAGTATTATTGCTGTCACTGTTGCAAGCAATTAATCCGCTAATAAGGACGAAAAAAGGAAAATAAATGGTGCGCATGGTTTAAAAATTATGGTTATCTAATAATTATAGGGATCCGGAAATTGTTTGGGCCATAAGAAATTACAGCACATTTACTTTTATTCAGGTTCTCTAAAGTAATGTTGCGATATTAATATGAGGTTAAAGGGAGATTAGAATCTGATTAAAAATGAAACTCCACAAGAAAAGTTAAAGGGCTTAAACAGCGGATTTCTTAGCGATTGCAGCAGTTCAAAAAACATGAATTGCACCTTTGTAATTGTTTCTGATTGGAATCCATGCCAGCGTGGTTCCTTTCCTGGAGGATGTTTGCATTGGCAGTCCTGGCTGCAAGTTTTAGTGCATTGATAAGGGTTAGGTTTCAAAGGAATTGTATTATAAACAGATATTTCAAACATTAAGGATCGATTCAGGCATTTTGATAACTAAGAACACAATTTTCGATTTGTTATTTATGCTAAGTTTGCATTGTTTTGAAAATGGCATCTTCAGCTTGCGTTTTTCACAGTCCTATTTAACCTAGTTGGCTATCAGATTGTATGCGCTTATTTAGAAGACAGAGCAAATTTAGAATTCGAGCAGATTTAGGCCAAAGATTCATTCAGCGACGAAGATCTCATTTACTTGGAGATTTCAGATCAATACTTTATGTATTACAGCAAATAAATTCTCTCATTTGTTTTATTTATGAGTTATAGTTTCACCAACTCATTGTTTTATAAATACACAAGTGTATGAAAAATTTGTTCACCGCCATGGCAGGTGTGATCAGTCTTGCCGCTTGTCAGGCAAAAAGAGATTACGATACGATATTCAAAAACCCCCGACCTCTATAGTAATACCGTTCATGAGTTAAATAAAGTTGTAATGGGGAATAATTTTTCTCCAATGGTTGCTTCTAGAAATTATCTATACGCAGCTGTTGCCGGATATGAAGTGATTGCAGCTGGGTATCCGGACAAATATCGCTCGTTGGCCGGCCACGTTCACGGTATAGTTCTCGTTCCTAAGCCGAGCCCAGGTCAGAAAATTGACTATGAGCTGGCTGCATTGCTGGCCTATTGCAAATTAGGAGAATCCGTCACTTTCCCCGCAGGTAGCATGAAGGAATATGTGGATAGCCTTAATCAACTAGCCAAAGAGCACGGAATGAATAGTGAAATTTTGGGTAACAGCATCTTATATGCTGATACTGTTTCGACGGCTATTATGAAATGGAGCCAAACCGACAAGTACCTCCAAACACGTGGAGCGCCCGAATATGCAATAAATGACTCACCAGGACGGTGGATTCCGACCCACCTGGATATTTCCCAGCCGCTGAACCGCATTGGCGAGAGATTCGTAATCTGGTCATAGACAGCGTTAATCAATTTATACCGTCCCCTCCTTATTCTTTTAATGTCACTGATAAACAGAGCGGTTATTACCAGGAAGTGAAAAAAATTCAGCAAGCTGGCGATAGCCTAACCATTGAGCAGAAATGGATCGCTGACTTCTGGGATGACAATCCATTTAAGCTTAATGTAGCAGGTCATCTCATGTTTGGGACAAAGAAGTTCTCCCCTGGTGGCCACTGGATGGGAATTGTAGGCATAGCCGCCAAGAAATCAGGCGCAGATTTCGCTCAAACCTCTTATGCTTATGCCAAGACAGCTATTGCTCTATTTGATGCTTTTATAGAATGCTGGAACATAAAATATATCTATAATACTATAAGGCCAGAAACGGTAATAGACAAGTATTTTGATCCCAATTGGAGGCCCCATCTCCAGACACCACCTTTTCCTGAATATACTTGCGGGCATTGCACCATTTCGGCGTCTGCTGCCGAGGCTTTAACCAGCGTATTTGGAGACCATTTTGCTTATACTGACACCACCGAGCTTGAATTTGGCATTGATAGCAGGACATATAAATCATTCAGAGACGCTGCGCTAGAAACACAAGTCTCCCGCTTTTATGGTGGAATCCACTATTTGTACTGTTGTACACGCAGCACCATTATGGGTCAAAAGGTAGGGGATCTTGTGGTTGATCGTATTAAGATGAAGAAAAATGAATAGCTATCCCCTTCTGTTGGTTTCATTGTCAAAAGTAAGATCACGATTAATAAGAGAATAGATATCGGCATGTTTGTGCGTGAAATCTAAGTATTGCTTTTAAAATGGTGGGTGCAAAGGCCGCGTTTATAACCGTAACGGACAAGTTTGATTCAAGTGATTGCGTTAAGGCCAGAACGCTTAATTCGCTTCACTCTTTATCATTTTTTACCTGGCTATTGTAACTGATAAGTTCTTACGCATCTGCGACAATCATTTAAGATATGTGCTATTTGTTCATTTTTATAAAATGTCCTTGACCATATAATATTAGTGTAATTGTTATTCAGTAGAGACTCATTTTATACCAAAAGGTAAAACTACTTTGAAAGTGAAATCCCTTCCCATATTAAAGACACCCTGCCGTTGGTCCGTCACCGTTACCAGGTTGCCGTTCAGTGAATAAAAATATTGAGCAAGGTTCAAATGATCTGCATACGCAATATTAGTAAGGTTCGTACAGTTCGCATAAAAAGAGCAAATCACGTGCCCTGTTTTCGGGTTCGCTATATCTGTCCCCAGCCCCGCATTCACTAAAGTGTAAGGGGCAGAGGCAAGTTCCGTATATACAGCACTGTAAATATTTTTCTGCGCCCAATATTTTGCAGCACCAATTATGAAATAGGTTGATCTGAATATTGAACCTTTTTTATCATTGAGCTTAAACCGGAATTCACTATGCAAATGCGGTGCAGGTATGTAAGGCAAATGATTGGTGGAATCAGTGGTATTGGGAATGTAGGTGTATATGTAGGAAAATCGGTTGTTCATTTCAACCCATTTTACCGAGGCAGGATGTATATTTAAATAAGCGGTTAACCCTGTGAGGATTGCACTATTAGAGGACACAAATACGAAAACGGGATATCCCTGCAAAACAGAATCTGTTCGGTCTGCAAAGATGAAATTGTTGATATGGTTGTAGAAACCGTCCAATTCTATGCCGATATCTCTCCCATTGTAGCCATAGGCAGCATCAAATTGATAACCCTGTTCGGATTTTAGGTTGATGTTCCCTAACTGAAATGCATTGGAACCAATATTGAGCCCGTTGCTGGTAAGTTCATTGATAGCAGGCGGCCTGTAGCTTTTTGAAATATTGAACTTCACAAATTGGTTTTGGGGCAATTGATAAGAGGCGCCAATACTGCCCGACCATCCTGCGTATGTGTTGTTGAATGCAGTGAACTGTAAGCTTGATCCTGCTTTACCTTCAGGAACAATCCTGCCATTGCTATCCAGCGACATGCTTTGGCCTACAAAATTCGTTATATCGTATCGCAAGCCTCCACTCAGAGTAAGCGCCTTGATGTTTTTTTCCAGAATCGCGTACCCGCCTATTTCAAATTTGGTATAGTTTGGTATTTCGTAATCCGGAACATAAGGCTCAGGCGGAGCAGCAGTGTTATTCATTAATTCGTGCGTACCATTAATACCTGTGGTAAGATTGAAATGCCTTTCTACATTTGATAACTGGTACTTCAGCGAGTAAGGCACATTATAGACCATCATGTTATTTTCTCCAATAGTGCCTGAATCTATGTCATGGTGAACGCTTTTTGTGAATCCAATATCGAATTCTATTTTGCCTTTTCCTACATTTAAACTGTTTTGCCACCAAATCTGGTATTCTTCTAGTTCTTTATCACCGGCAATGGTAGCATTGTATGAAAGGAAATTGCCTAGTGTGGGATATACCTGATCTCCAATAGGGGTATCAAAAATGAATTTTCCAGTACTGTCGCGATTCCCATCAGGCACTTGTATGCGGCGGTAAAGCCCGCTAAAGCTTAACCTGGAATAGCCCCAAGATTTATTCAGGCCAAGTGTGAGCCTGGCGTTGCCTTGGTTCCATGCACTCCCCCATACATAACCATCTTTAGGGTTCCAGTAACTGTGTGCTATTTCTCCGCTAAGCTTCAGATCATATACAAATCCATTGTTGTTGCCGCCAATATGCAGCGAGTTCCCGATGTACCCATTATTGGCATGATATTCTGAAAGCCAACTGCCTTGAACAGTTCCGCTCGGCACAAATGGCGCGGTTTTAAAATTGACAACGCCAGCTTCTGCACTGCCACCGTATTGCAATGAACCAGGACCTCTAATGATTTCTGCATCATATATTGCATAAGGGTCAATCAATATTCCATGGTCATCTCCCCATTGAAAATCTTCCTGGGGCACCCCATCCGTCAGGACCAAGACACGGTTAAAACCAAGCCCATTTATTTGGGGTTTAGTGGTGCCCACACCTTCCGTTGTTTCGCTTACGCCAGGCTGCGTTGATATGGCATCAATGACCGTATTGAACGAGCCCTGGAGCATCATGTCATGCGTAACTATGGATACGGGTACAGGCGACCTTTGAGTACTGGTCACATTTCCAAGGCCTGTGATGATTACCTTCTTTAATGAACTGTAAGATATGCTTGGACTGAAATCAAGAGTTACATCCGTTGATATATTCACTTGTTGAATAATAGTAGAATATCCGTGAGCCTGTACCTGAATATCGTAAATGCCCTTGGGTAATGAGCTTATTTTATAATATCCATTTTTAACGCTGACAGCTCCTAGGTTGAGTTGTGGTAAATAAACCGAAGCTGAGACTATAGGCAAGTGTGTTGTCGAATCAATAACATGGCCGCTTAGAGATTGTGAACGGGCAAGAACCGATGACGACAGAAAGCTGAGTAATAAGAATATTTTAATGCTCATGATGAATTAATTTTTGGATTTGCAAAACGATCAAAGCTGATTTCAGCATTCGATAATCTTTCGGATTGCCTTTTCATAAATCTGGGTTTTTGTTGGGTTATTGTAACAACCTGTCCAGCTTGTGAAAAAAGGTACTATTACCGCCGGCGTCGAGTGCTTTGATTGCTTTCCACGATAGGTAATTGAAAATGATTATTAAATGATAATTCTATTTGGTTTTAGCCAGATAGGCTGTTGGATCTTTTAAGAACAATTCCTTGCACACTTTGGAGCAAAAGCCGTAAACTTTACCTCGGTAGTTTGCTGTATCTCCAACTCCTGCCGTTATTGGCATACCACAAACAAGATCCTTTTTGTTGTCTACTCTTATATCTTTAAATCCAATTTCAGGATGTAATACCGGGTTTATTATCGTGTTGTACAATGCGCGAACGTCTTCAACAACTTCTTTGTCCGTATTTTGTTCACTGCCGCCTGCAAAAGGAGGGTGTGGATCGTACTCCAAATCTAGCATCACAACTTTGGTATAGTTTTCTCCCCTAATTTCGTTTACCAAAGCTAAACTCATATCGATACCGGCAGAAACACCTGCACTCGTCCAGTACTTACCACTTCTTACAAATCGTTTGTCTTCTACTTTAGCCCCAAATTGATCTGCCAAAATTTTCTTCCCATACCAATGCGTGGTGGCGTCTTTATCTTTTAATAAACCTGTTGCGGCCAAAATCCATGCACCTGTACATACACTTGTTGTATATTTTGAATTTACATCAATAGCTATTATCCAGTTTAATAAAACTGTATCCTTAGTTGCCAAATAGGTTTCATTTAAGCCCCCGGGAATCACCAAAATATCCAACTGTTTTACTTCTGCAATAGATGTATCACACTGCACTTTCATTGCATTTGCCGTCGTAACCAGTCCTTTATGTCGTCCTACAAAAAAAACATTTACACCCATCATGTCACTTAATACATGGTAAGGCCCCATTGCATCTAAAACTGCATAACCATCATATAATAAAATTCCCACTGTTTTAATGTCCACTTTTGGTTTAGGAAACATTTCTGCCATCGGCTCATCGTGCCTTTTTGCAGTTTTTGCCGTTTCTTCTTTTTTGTTTTTACAAGCTGCGATCATTACTATGATCGAAAGGGCTAAGAATATTTTTTTCATTGTTATTTTTTATTTATTTCTGTATCAATTGAAGCATACCCATATCATGCATTTCTTTCATCATGTCTGCTGCTATTGGCTAGGTTTTATTCACAGAAGCTGCATTGCAAGGTGGCTGTGCGTCATATTCCAGATCAAGCATCACACTCTTGGAGATTTTTCTCACATTAGGTCGTTGATAATGGCTAACGACATTTAGACCTGCTGTTATTCCTGCGCTTGTCCAATATTTGCCATCTTGTGCCCGCGTTCATGCGTTTCAGCATCATTTTGAAAATGCTGTTGCATATCCATTAAATTGTTAGTAGAAAATAAAATGCCTGTATGTAAGTTCAGGCTTGCGGGGGATGGAATATATCAAAAGATCGGTCAATAGATTTGCCGTCAGAGGAAGGCAATAGTTTTTTTGATTTACTTAGCGTTGAGCATGGAGGAGCTACAGTAGCAAAAAAAGATTTAGTAGAAAGAATGATTTCGTTTTTGTTCTCCGATTTTCTTTCCGGGTTTTCCTGGTCTTTCTTTTCCTCCTGTTGCATCTTCTTCATCATCTGGCATTTGCCATTACAATGCATCGTCGGCGTGGCTTTGTTTTCACAATTTTTGGCATATTTTGAAGTATTAGCGTAGTAATCAAGAAGTATCAGATTTCCGCTAAAAGTCTGGGCAAGAAAAGCCGCGAACAGTACAATCGTAGATAGCTGCCGATATGGTAGATTGAATATCAAGTACAACCTAAAAGTAAACAAAATTTTCAATTCAGTAAAAGTACATTAGCAATGAGACATCCAATTAAGTTGATCATCAAAAAGCGAGATTTGCGCAAAGATGACACCCATCTTATCTACATTCAGTATTGTTATGCCCCGGCGAAGAAGATGGCGTTGGGCACGGGTATAGGAATTCCAGAGATGTACTGGAACAATAAAACATCTACCATATCCATCAATTTGCCTGATAAATTTGGGGATCACAAAATGCTTGGAGCAGAATTGCGGGAGCAGCTTCGAAAAGCGGAGAAATTAATTGACTTCGCACTAACTAAGGGAAATACATGCCCAGCTCAATTTCTTAAAAAGCATTTTAGAAAACCCAATGACAAATACTTGGATCAAGTAGGATATGACTTTAATAAACTTAATCTATTTTACCAAATTGATGATTATATACGCAACAAAACTGGGTCAGTAAATGATTCGACACTTAGGGCAATCCGAAACATGAAGAAGCATCTACTGAGTTATCAGGAATATGATAAAGTATCCATAACCTTCGATTGTCTTGATACTCGTTTCTACGAAGGGTTTATCAAGTATTTGACATTCGAAATCCCCCTGATTCGGTGCAATCTTCTCGTCCGAGGGCTTAAGATAAATACAATAGGCAAAACGGTAAAGCAGTTGAAAACTTTTCTTAGGGATAGAATGTCACGAAAAATCATTCCGTTTTCCGATCTGAGCTTTCTTAAAGGGATGGAGGAAGAAGTTGATAACGTCTACTTATCCTGGGATGAGCTTTCTATAATTTATCAGCTGGACCTAAGTGGGGTACCATTTCTTGTCAAATACAGAGATCTTTTTGTGTTGGCTTGTTTGACTGGTTTTAGATTTAGTGATTTTTCGAGCATTCAGTTTGAGGATTTCCGAGATGGAATGCTGCATGTAGTTCAAAAGAAAACCAAGTCCTTGGTTATTGTACCCTTAAGAGAAGACGCTAGGCGTATTTTGGTTGAGAAATATGATTTGAAAATACCAAATGTGAGTATGCAGAATTTCAATTATTATGTCAAAGAAGTAATTAGGTTAGCTGGCATCACCCAGCCGATAAAAATTTGCTATATGAGGGGCTGTCAAATAATGGAAGAAATTAAGCCAAAATATGCGTGGGTTTCATCGCATACAGCTCGCCGATCATTTTGCACCAATGAATACTTGGCGGGCACTCCAAATGACCTCATCATGGCCATAAGCGGTCATAAAACTGAGAAAACATTTCGGATTTATATCAAGGCAGATCAGATCAAAAAGGCAACTATGATTTTGAAACTTTGGCAAGGTCAACCTAATTTATAACTTATTGATTCAGAATGTGCTTTGGGTTTGAAGAAATATGTCGAGTGAAAAATCGGGTAAGAACGTTGAAACCAGCTATTGGAGCGGGTTTCGATGAATATGATAGCGGACCGGACGGGACTCGAGGCAGAGGGTCAATTTGTTAAAAATCAATATTTTATATTTTCAGTCGAGTTTTTAGTCGAGGAAGTCGCTAAAAACTGTCCTACTTTACGTATATGAACACTTTCGTACATATCTGTACAAAGATAACTCTCTTCTCCAGGAAATGTTACGGGCAATAATATATACAAGGAGTCTCAATTCATTTAATTTTTAATGCTTCCTACCCGATCTGAGAAATACTAACTAATAAGCAAGTACTTAAGCCTGCATCTGAAAAACAAATATCATTCCGCTCTCAAGCTTTCAACCGGGTTGGCAAGGGAAGCCTTCACCGTTTGGAAACCGATGGTCAGCAGGGCGATGGTTATGGAAAAGAGGCCCGCTACAGCGAATATCCACCAGCTGATGGGAGTCCTATAAATATAGTTTTCTAACCATTGATTCAAGAAATACCAGGCGATGGGAGTAGCTATGAAAAATGCCAGCGCGGAAGTGTAATAGTCAGTTCTTGATAAGACTAAATTTTCTACTGGAGTTGTAGTTTACCTTACAGTTTGCCTTTGTCTTTGACGAAGAATTGCCGGACGAGTCACTAGCGCCTGTTTGCGGACGCAAAGCGTATCGAAAACGAACAGCTACGCTGCTTATTATTATGCATACAATTGATTTTTAACGTTTAAAGAATCTGGCATTTTATTGGAATTATTACCGAAAACCTGTATGCTCAACAATTATCTGAAACTCGCCTGGCGGAGCCTGACTCACAACAAAAAGTTCTCTGCCATCAACATTTTCGGCCTGGCGCTTGGCATTGCAACCAGCCTGCTCATCTTGCTGTGGGTGCAGGATGAACGCGCTGTTGACGCTTTCCATATCGACGGCCCGCGCCTGTTCCAGGTGTACGAGCGCACCATTCGGGACGGGAAGGTGGAGGCAGGATACGCTACACAGGGATTGTTGGCCCAGGAATTGAAAAGGGTCATCCCGGATGTGCAATATGCCGTAGCATTCGATTATGCCGCTGCGCCCGGGACAAAGAATGCACTTCAGGTAAATGACAAGATCACAAAAATGACCGGTTTTTTCGCAGGCGAGGATTTCTTCCGGATGTTTAGCTTTCTGCTGTTGCAGGGCAGGGCGGAGACGGCCCTTCGCTCCCCCGGTGATATCGCAGTGTCACGTTCCCTGGCGGAATATTTTTTTGGCAGCCCCGAAGCGGCCATCGGCAAAACGATCCGGTTCGAGGACAAGGAAGCCCTCCGGGTCACGGCCGTATTTGAAAATATCCCCACCCATTCTTCCCTCCAGTTCGACTTCCTGCGGAGTTGGGCAGATTACGTAAAACAAAACGACTGGGTCAACAATTGGGGAAACGAGAGCCCGTCCTCCTTCCTGCAATTACGTCCCGGGGCCGATCCTGCAGTGGTGGAGACAAAGATCAAAGACTTTGTTGACCGGTACACACAAAAGATCAACGGATTCCGAACGGAATTGGCTTTGCAGCCTTACCCGGAAAGATATCTGCATTCTGCGTTTAAGGATGGCCGCCTCCACGGGGGCCGCATCGAATATGTCCTGTTATTTACGGGCGTAGCGATCTTTATTCTCCTGATCGCCTGTATCAACTTTATGAACCTGGCTACGGCACAGTCGGTAAAACGTGCGCGGGAAGTTGGTTTGCGCAAGGTGGTCGGCGCCGGCCGCTCCTCCCTCATCTTTCAATTCATCGGTGAAGCGCTCCTGCTTACCGGTTTTTCCGTCCTCGTCGCCCTGGTCCTGACCGGCGCCATCCTGCCCGCATTCAACGAACTCACCGGCAAACAACTCACCCTGCCTTTTTCCGATCCTGCCTTTGGAGACGCCCTTCTCGCCATCGGTGTCGCCACCGCGCTGATAGCAGGCAGCTATCCGGCATTGTTCCTATCATCGCTCCAGCCCGTAAAAGTCTTAAAAGGTACCTTGAAGTTCGATTGGACGGCGACGTTGTTGCGGAAGGGGCTTGTCGTATTTCAATTCACGCTTTCCATCGTATTGATCATTGGAATGATCGTAGTCCGACGGCAGGTGGATTATATTCAGACAAAGAACCTTGGCTATGACCGCGAAGGGTTGATATATATTCCCATTGAAGGGGACCTGACAAAAAAATACACCCTCTTCAAGGAAGAAGCAGGGAAAATCCCGGGCGTTACGGACATTTCGAAGATGCGGAACTCTCCAACGGTCAGCGAGCACCATACCGGTGATATCGGTTGGCCAGGAAAAAACCCCAATCTGCATCTATCCTTTGCCGATGGCGTTGTCGGCTACGACTTTGTAAAGACCATGAAGCTGCAATTGAAAGAAGGTCATGATTTCTCTCCGGCGTTCAGCAGTGATTCTGTCGGTTTCCTGCTGAACGAATCAGCTGTCAATAGCATCGGGCTTCAGCATCCGGTCGGGGCGACGCTCTTCTGGGGCAGCCGGCGCGGCACCGTCATTGGCGTCCTCAAGGATTTTCATTTTAATTCTTTGCACCAGACCATCGATCCCCTGGTTGTCCGCCTCGACGAAAACTGGGGCTGGGGCACCATCCTCGTGCGCATCCGGACCGGCAATACCCGGGAAGCGCTTACGGGCCTTGAAAAGCTATGCAAGGCCGTAAACCCAAAATTTCCCTTTACGTACACGTTCTCCGACCTGGAGTTTGCCCGGCAGTATAAAAGTGAAATGGTCGTCAGCCGGCTGGCGAATAGCTTTGCCATCCTTGCCATTCTCATTTCCTGCCTCGGCTTATTCGGTCTGGCCACCTTCACCGCCGCGCAGCGCACAAAAGAGATTGGCATCCGAAAAGTGCTGGGTGCCACGGCGCCCGGCATAACCTTTCTCCTGGCCCGCGATTTCCTGAAGATCATCGTAATAGCCATCGTGGTCGCGTCGCCTATCGCCTGGTTGATCATGCATCAGTGGTTGCAACAATTTGCCTATAGGACCGGCATTGAATGGTGGATGTTTGCCGGGGCGAGTCTAGCGACCCTCGTCATCGCCGTGCTTACCATAAGCTATCAAAGCATACAGGCAGCACGGGTAAATCCCGCAAAAAGTTTAAAATCGGAATGAAGCATTTCCATCGTAAACTCACATATTTAAATTTCGCGGAATATTTCTTACGATTTGATAAATCGTAAGATTAAATCCTACCCGATATTTACCAGTTGTCGGATCAAGCAGTGGCTATTACAATTGAAGACTGTCAGTGGTGTGATGACACAACTTTAACAATGACACGGACTGCTTCATAATCCAGGGCGTCTGCCTTGTTTTTTCTTTTGGACCTGACTTTCTTCTTCTCTTGGGTGTTTTGATAGGTTTAATTTTTTAAGCGCTTCGATTGCTCTTTCATCATTCTGCCTCTGATAAGTCTTCCTTACTTCATCTATTGAATCAAGTGACTTAATAGAAACCGTTGGATTGTTCTTAAGTGACGTAACAAAATTATTTACCCATTCGGGAGAATTCTCCAGACGCCAAAGTATTTTACCTTTTTCAACTTCAAGGCAGGTATATCGTTCATTCGTATTGTCGATAAATAAAATCTTATCTGGAAGTGAAAAATAATGGCGTATTAACTTCATTCCATTTTCATAGCGTGCAAAAACTTCATTGGGTGGTACATAATGTTCGCCACGCTTCACTCTTTCCTGTATCCTTTGAGTGGTAATTTGCAAATTTTCAAGTCCAATATAAAAGATTTCTATCCGGTATCCCTTTTTCTGCATTTCCCCTAACCACTTAAAAGTGTTGGCTTCGTGAAGATTATTTTCAATACCGAATGATTGGCCGGCCGTAACATATTTTTTGATTTGCTCACTGCCGTACTGTCTGGCTAGCTCAGCATGCATTAACGAGGCTTGATTGGCTCTTAATTCCTTTGAAATAAAATCGGCATTAATATAAGGTATGGTCGATCCCAGCAATTCTTCCCGGATGGCTGATTTTCCAACACCATTTGTACCACCCACCACATAGACGGTCTTATCCATGATATTCACTTGTCTCAATCAACTGTCCGTTCACTTCCTCCACAACCATTTTTTTGCCTCCCTTGTATTCGGCTATCAGGTAACCATTTAGCCCATAATAAATTGGTGAACCTACCGCCCAAGCGCGTTCCCTGATTTTTTTACCCAGGCGTTTATTTACCTCTGCCAGCTCAGTAGCACTTAATTGGTCAAAAGGCTTCTTTGCATGCCCATATTGCACCAAATGATCAATATTCATGGCCTTAATTTTATCATTCAAAGATACGAAATGGGGCACGTAAGTTAAAGAATGAATTTTCCAATTTTCATACTTGAATCTACTCTTTGTCGGCTATTAAAATAATTGCGATAATTGATAAAAAATGGGTTGAACCATTAATTTATACTAGATAATCAGGTACTTATAATTATATGATGAATAGCCCTGGAGTTCACCAAATGGCAAAAAGTAATTTTGCTCATTTATGAAACCTGTCATAATCTATTTCTGAATGTGCGAACTCTGTTTCACTTTATCCTGGACAATCGCTTCTCTAAAGCCCGACACAGGAGAGGCAAGCACAAGTAGGCAATAAAACATTTAACCGGTAATCTTTTCCTTCGGGTGTATTGCACGCAAGTGTTTGATGACCATTTACCAACGCAAAACAATTCGCTATGAATAATACAGTTAAATTTATCATCAGAAAAGTAAAAGGAGCTCATGCAAGCGTTCATACCATATTCCTGCAATACTGCTATACCAGCACCAAACGGGTGTTGATTAGTACGGGGATAACCATTCCAGAAACTTATTGGGACAAATCTGCGGGCTCAATACTTTCTAGCCTGCCTGCTTTCTATGGATTAGCCAGCACGCTGCAAGAAAAATTAGATCGGCAACGCTGCAAAGCAGAAGGGATCATCCGTTACGCGATCAAACGAGGGCAGGGATGTCCGATGCAATTTCTCAAAAGGAATATTCATCTTCCTGATTGTTGGCAGCTCGATCAAATGGATGATGATGATCATGATCTGTCTGTCTTTAATCAGATCGAGAAATATCTGGAAGATAAAAAATGGATAGTGAAGCCTTCCACGGTGACAGTAATAAAGACGATGAAAAAACATTTATTTTCTTTTCAGGAGTATATTGGATACAAGGTAACATTTGATTGTTTTAATGCCGTTTTTTATGACCAGTTCGTTCGTTACCTTACATTTGAGATTCCTGTGATGCGCAGAGCAGAACTGATGAAAGGACTTCGTGTTAATACAGTGGGAAAGACCATTAAACAGTTAAAAACGTTTATTAAGGATAGAATCGCTAAGAAAGTAATTCCATATATTGACCTGAGTTGTTTCAAGGGTCTGGAAGAAGATGTGGAAGGCGTATTCCTGGTTTGGAAAGAACTTTCTAAAATTTATCACCTGGATCTTTCTAAACAGCCCGGCCTGATCAAGTATCGGGATCTTTTTATTGTCGGCTGTCTAACCGGCTTTCGATTTAGCGATTACTCCACAATCTGCTGCCATCATTTAAAGGAAGGGATGTTGCATGTCCGGCAAAGCAAGACAGGATCAACAGTAGTAGTACCGTTGCGTGAGGACGCCAGAAAAATACTGATTGATAAATACAACATGCGGATGCCTCGGGTCAGTATGGTCAATTTCAATTATTATATCAAGGAAGTAGTTAAGCTGGCATCGATCGATGATCCTGTCAAGATCACCCATAAAAGGGGCAGCCGGATTATCGAAGAGACTAGGCCAAAGTATGCGTGGATATCTTCGCATACGGCTCGAAGGTCTTTTTGTACCAATGAATATTTATCTGGAACACCTGGCGACTTGATTATGGCAATAAGCGGTCATAAAACAGAAACTGCGTTCAAAAAATACATTAAGGCAGACAAGATAAAGAAGGCGTCGATGATCAAGATATTATGGGATCTTCAACCGGGTTTGTAACTCCCTTACGACATGTATATCGATTGATAGACTTGCAGATAGACCTGAAAATATAAAACCCGCTCTGAGAGCGGGTTTGAAGCGAAAATGTAGCGGACCGGACGGACCGGTCAGAGGGTCATAAAATATTAAAAATCAATATTCTATAATTTTAGTCGAGTTTTTAGTCGAGGAAGTCGATAAAAACCCTCCTTTTATACCCATATGAACACATTCGTACATATCCGAACAAAGGTAGCTAATCGGCGCTACGGACCTCATAAAGTTTTTAAGTTTTTTAGGGCCAGATGTAAACCTGGAATAGGGAGTACTCGAATATGCCTCAAGTTTCAAAAGTCGTAACGAGGGTTTTGCCGGACCCGGTTGGGGCGCTGCGTCAAATCAGTGTTTTGGTACAGCACAATTTTAGTGCAGTCATGCGGGGGGAGTAAAGCCGGTAAGTTACACACTACTTGGCACCAAGAACCTTCTTTAGGTGGCCTGTCGGCGGCCCCCAAGTTCGGGGTTAAAAATTAGAGGAGCTAGAGATTGAGAACATTCTCTTTGACCAGTAACGTTCCTTTTTTACATAATAGAACATTAATCGTTTCTAATCAGATAAAATCGGATATGTATTGATCGGATAAAAATCGAAACTAATCGGATAAAATCGGATAAAATAAGTACCTTCGATAAGATGGTTGATACTGTGCATACATTTAAACTTTCGCCTGATTGGAAGCTAATACAGACTATCAGCAGCCTTGATCGCTTCGATGCGTCGTGGACAGCTATCGAAAAAAGAGAGGGAAAGACCCTCAAGCAGCTTAAAGCAATCGCTACCGTTCGAAGTGTAGGCGCATCCACCCGGATTGAGGGATCTGCCATGACCGATGAAGAAGTTAAAGTGCTTATAGAAAAGTTGGCTATCTCGAAACTGGAAGATCGGGACTCCCAGGAAGTAGCAGGATATTTTGAAGCGCTAGATCTAATCTCCGGAGTATATCCCGATATGGAAATTTCCGAGGGAACTATCAAAAACCTGCACAACCTCCTCATGAAGCATAGCCAGAAGGACGAATGGCACAGAGGAAATTATAAGCAGCACAGTAATGCAGTGGAAGCCTCCCGGCAGGATGGTAGTAAGCATGTCATCTTTGAAACCACCCCGCCAGGTTTTCCAACAGAAGATGCTATGCGAACACTTATAGAATGGTGGCATACTGATACCAAAACGCATCCTATTGTGAAGTGCGCTTTATTCTGCTATGATTTTGTCAGTATCCACCCTTTCCAGGATGGGAATGGACGTTTGAGCAGACTTACAGCCACTTTGCTTTTATTAAAAAACGGTTACAACTGGATACAGTATATAAGCTTCGAACACGAAATCGAAAATAGGAAGAGTGAGTATTACCAGCAACTAATGCAAAGTCAAAAGCAGAGGCCAGGAGAGAATGTATATAGCTGGGTGCTATTTTTCCTGGATTGTCTGAATAACATCAGCGGGCAACTGATGACAAAATTATCGGCGCAGGGAACGGTAACCAGGCTTGGGCCGAAAGAAAAAAGCATTTACTTATTTATTGAAAATCATCCAGGCAGCCAATCAGGAGATATTGCTGAAAAGCTGAATCTAGGCCAGCCCACAGTGAAAAAAATATTGACGGCGCTGGTGCAGCAAAAACTTATAATCAAACATGGTGCAGGGGCCGGTACGAATTATTCGTTATAATCACTTTAAGTTCCCCAAATGTTTGCAGTCCTTGCATTATATGGTGTCACTTTGCACTTAAACTTGTCTTTAATTTCAAGAATATGGTTTAAGACTTCGTCGGAATATACACCTACATAAACACTCCAAAGTCTGTTAGCAGGCTTCTTTTTCGCTGCAATATTTATTGCGTCAATAATATGGGTGTCATATTCTCCGGAGTTAAACCCGAATGTAACCAATGAACCCTCAATATCACAATTTAAAAGAGCAAGACTTGATCGGACAATGCAGCATTTCAATTTCAGATTTTTGGAGATTCTTCTTTTTGTGGAAAGTGGAAATAGTTTAATTCCATTTAAGTAATAATTTTCAAAAATGGAATCACTTGGTAATACGGCGCCTGTTTTATGTTAACGATTTGGTTTGAATCCGTCACCAAAACCGTTGATCCATTGAAGCCTAGGAGCGGCTGGTTTTTTGCGGGCCACGAGGTGTTCCAAATCACTGCCGAAATGAGGTGCACCGAATCAGGCACCAGCGTTTTGACTTCCTTTGGATCAAATTGCAGTGAAAAAATTTGAAAGGGCCTTAAGAACCAGATTCTTGCGAGCCCTTGAACAGGTTGAGAATAAAATTTGCGGAGAGAGAGGAAGGAACCTGGGGGCTTTCCGCGTTTATTTTCAATGTCTTGGACTCGGGTGACAGGGTAGAGGCACCGAATTTTCCACCGCATGAATTGGTGGTGAGTGTTATCAAATGCAGCTTTCCGACTTTAGCCTTTGCAATAATGTTTTGTACATTCGGAACTCATTTCCGTTATGCATGCGCAGTCTGCCGGACTCTTGGCAACTTAAAGTGTCGGATCGTCGAACGCTTGACCTTCCTTTCGGCGTGCCAAAGTTCGTAGTTCGTTTGTAAGTTGGTCCAAAAAGTGGCACTGTTACCGAAAGCGGCGGAAAGCTTGACGGCCATTAACAACTGCGGAGACGTTGGCCCTGGTCATCCCAAGACCCTTTGCGAGGTCGGTAATGGTCAAGCTGCGCTCATTCATGAACAACTCCCGCAGAACGGTTCCCAGATGCGCAGAAGGCAAGGCTCTTTTCAGCATAGTATTTCCTCCCATTGAATGATAATCAACATAATCGATATCGAATACCTCACCGTTACTATACCGGAAGACAATCCGATAGTTTGGGCTGACCTTAATTGACCAGAAGCCGGCATAATTGCCTGTTAGCATATGAATACCGCCTCCGAGGGCTTTAATATCGTTTTCAGACGAAAAAGCATCGAGGGCATCCAGGATCAGAGTAATCTTTGCCAAATACTCCACAGGAAGCTTGGAGCCGTTCCCTTTTTCAAATATATAGTAGGCTGAGTTCCAAAGCAATCGCGCGATGTCGTTTTCATATGGTGCTTTGTAGAGGATTTGAAAGTCCGGGAGACCAAAATAGGAAAGCCCGATCGTATCCATTAGAATCTGAGACGAATCGACGCCCGTGATGTTAAAAAGCCGCACGTTAACCAAGGCATGAAGTATTTCTTTGTTCGCACCATCCCACCATTGAATTAATTCGGTTGGGTTAATGAGTTTTTTCGACGGGATGCAATGGATAGTCCAAGAAAATTTCGTGTCCGCGTAATTCGAACCACCTCAATACGCTTCCCGCTGGCTGTAACCTTATTTTTCTTGTCGTCGTCCTATACCTAAAATTCAAGCTTGAAAACTTCAGCTTTAACTAAAATCCAGTTCCTGATATATGCGGCCTCTGGATTTTTCTTATTTGCACTTCTTGTAGCCGCAATATTCGATCCTTCAATACGTGTACTGCATATATTTCAGGCATTGATTTATATAGGCATAATAATATTTAGTACGGCGAAATAGTCCATGGGGGTTTGGCGCGGGGTGTCTTATCGCCGTTTTCTGGAATTACTTTTTTCTTAGAGAAGCGGGGCCGCAAGTTTGGGCGCTACTGACGTTAAAGAATATCCGCCCTGATATCTGCCTTCAAGTTGCAGCAGCGCTTGCTCATTTCGTTTTGATTGCCGGATGTTTGATGGCATTTTTAAAACGGAAAACAGAACGAGGAGCCTGGTTAAGGTTCCTCGCCGGGGGAATATTTTCTGTTATTTATTTAATCTTACTGATAACCATCATGAAGCCACAATTGCTGCCTGATCTGAAAAGGGTTTTCGGTTTATAAATGAAGGTTTTTATAAGATATTTTTAAACTCGAGACTTTAAAAAAAGGGCTGGCCAATAGAAGACTTTTCTGAAGAATTGAAGATTTGAACCCTTAGTGGTTGGAAACTACTTTGTTACAGAAGGACGAAAAAACAGATTGGAAAAGTTTGGGGAAAAAGAAAGCCCTCAAATATAATAACTTGAGGACGACTTTTGTAACGTTCTTGCGGGCCTTACGATACAATTCTCGAACCAATTTCTTTTTGATTTAAAGCGACTTGCGAGCATTGTGATTTGATTGACAGCAGCTTGTGCGTTGATTTCCTATTGTATTGACCCGAATGGGGTAGGACTTCATCTTGACTTGCCGGTATTCGTGGCGATTGGCATCTAGCTGCCCGCAATAATCCGGCTGAAGCTGGGGTCCATCGGGATGGATAAGCATGCTGTGGATACAGAAAGGGCGCCAGCGATTCTCCCACCGGCCTCCAAGGTCTGACCGTATCAGTCACTGGCACCGCCACCCCCATCTCCGGCACCTGCATCCGCACCCGAGATTACATCGACGCCTTGAGCATCATCCCCGGACGAATCACCGCTATGGTTCCAATATTGTTGGTACCAGTTATCAAACCATTGCTGTTGCTCGGGGCTCGCCGGACCAGGTTCGCCCGGATAAAGCGGCGCGGCGATCGGCGGCAATGGAGGTAACGTCGGATTTGGAAATTGCGGCGGTACCAAGTCATGGAGCTGTGACCATGTAAGGGGTGCTGAGGGGTCCGAATTCGGGGTAAATGATGGATAATCCGGGAAAAACTTCGGGCCTTGATATTTCGGGTCCTGTGGTGTAAAATTCAGATTGGGCGTCAGGATCGGGTTCGACGCAGCATCCGCGATCTGGCTGGATAGGTCGGCCGGCTGCTGGGCAAAAGGATCCAACAGAGGATTGAAATAAAACTTGAAGATGGGCGTTTGGCCGAGGGGGATATTATAAGTCAGGTTGCTTAAATCAATGTCCGTGCCTGTGGCATCAGAGAAATTTACAGGGTTATCCGCCGCGTAGGCGTAGAGGTTGGTGATCGCTCCCATGATGCGGAAAGGATCGTTTCCGGAAAGGAGGACAGAGCGGATAAGCTTGTCCTCGGAGATCCAGCGGCCCAGGGGCAGTCGTACCAGCGCTGACCGAAATTCATCAGTCCATTGTCAGGATCGGCATAGCCACCTCGGTAACGGAAACGGTCGGTACCGGTAAGGCCGGCTTGGGCTACCACCGCCCCCCATGCATCATAGCTTAGGGTCGCCCTCGAACCACCGTCCCAATCGACGAGCCCGGTGACGGTACCCATTCCGTCCAGGAGGTAAAATAGGGAATGGGGGTCTTTGGAGGGTTTAGGCCCGAGGACGGTTTTCGACCGCCTCCTCAACAATAGGCCAATATCATCGCGGGTGAACAGGACTTGGAAATTATTTAGCCCGTCCAATTGAGCAAGAAGCCCGTTGATGCCATATAAGTAACGCTCTATCTGCGTGGCGGCGCCTGCCGTGCTTTTCCGTTCAAGCAGCGTTCCGTTGATGTCATAAAGGTATTCGATGACCTGAGTGCCGACATCCACCTGCCGCAGGCGGTCCGCGCCGTCGTAGGTATAGCTGATTTTCCCAGCCCCCGTGATTTTTCGGGTCAACAGGTTGCCGTTTGGGTCATAGGTATAAGAACCGCCGTCCAGCGGGGTTTTGAGGAGTTTATTGTCGGCATCGTAGACATTCTGATTAGCCGCGGGTGGCTTTGCGGCCGCGCGCCAGAGGCGGTTCCCCACCGCATCGTATCCGCTCTTCAACCCGCTGTCGGACTCCTGGATCAGCCGTTTTACGGCATCATAACCATAAGCCGCCGGGTGTGTTCCGGTTTGCTGCGTGATGACGCCATCATTGCGAAACACATAACCCGTGGTCGCAAGTAGGTTCACCCCGTGGTTATGGGTAATTTGGGTCAGGAAATTATTGGAGTCATATTGAAAGTGCGTGTAAACGCCGGACGTATCCGCGTCGATCCGGTAGAGGTTTTCAACCAGTGCGCCGTCGGTGCGTGTGTACGCAAAGGTCCTCGACGGGTCCTGGAAAGCGGAATCCACGACCGCGGCCAGGTTTCCATCGGGGTCACGTTTGAACCGGATGTCGAGGTTTCCGCCGGTATCGTTTAAACGGCTGATCCGGTTGCAGTCGTCATAGACATACTCCATTTCCAGTCCGAAGGGGTTGACAAGGCTCAACAGGTTTCCCGCGAGATCATAGGTATATTGATAGGGACCTGCCAGTTCGCTGTCCGATGCGGACAGCTTACGGCCTATCGAATCATAGGTGATCGCAATGGTTTTACCGGGGTTGGTGGGCGCAGATGCGGGCCACGAAGGTTCCTGGACGCCAGTCAGGCGGCCCAGGGGGTCATAGGTCATCAGGGTCTGCTGCCCGTTGCGGTCAACCAGCGCCGTTACCCTGCCGGCCGCGTCCATGGTGGCCGTGATCGCCGGGTTCCCTGCGGCGTTGCGGAAAGTCTGGAAGGGCCTACCCGCTTCATCGTAAACAAATGAAGTCGTGTTATTCGCAGCGTCGGTGAGGGTGATCAGCGATCCTTCGGCATCATAGGCAAGGTAAGTCGTACGCGGCGCCGGATCAAAATACGTGATCGATTTCAAGCGTTTGTTGCCAAAAACGGCGTAAGCCACCTTGTCCCCGGCGGGATCCGCGATTCCTAATAGCTGCCCCGCGTCATCCCAGGTAAAAAGGGTCGTGTGCTGAGGATCATTCGGCGCCGCCCCCAGGGCGTCGGTGATGCCGGACAGCAGCCCCGTACCGGGGTCATATTGCGAATAGCTGCGGAAGCCGTTGGCATCGGTCACGGTAACTGGCTGGCCATGGGCATTGTACACGTAGGACAGGGAATTGCCCGCGGCATTGGTCTCCGAAAGCT